>ERZ767114.61-NODE-61-length-85670-cov-5.952765_pt1 | contig 85670 bp, 87 predicted proteins | sample MGYA00374952_ERZ767114 | MGnify/ENA primary metagenome ERZ767114 (study PRJEB28939, sample SAMN06267156) | marine metagenome | isolation source: Columbia River Estuary | place: USA:Columbia River Estuary, USA | collected 2012-05-05 ... | reverse complement strand
AAGGGTATGGCTGTTCGCCATTTAAAGTGGTACGCGAGCTGGGTTTAGAACGTCGTGAGACAGTTCGGTCCCTATCTACCGTGGGCGTTGGAGACTTGAGGGAAGCTGTTCTTAGTACGAGAGGACCGGAATGGACACACCTCTGGTGTTTCGGTTGTCACGCCAGTGGCATTGCCGAGTAGCTATGTGTGGAAAGGATAACCGCTGAAAGCATCTAAGCGGGAAGCCCCTCCCAAGATTAGGTCTCCCTGATTATTTAATAATCCTAAAGATCCCTCGAAGACTACGAGGTTGATAGGCTAGGTGTGAAAGTGCAGCAATGTATTGAGCTAACCAGTACTAATTGCTCGTGAGGCTTGACCATATAACACCCAAGATATTTGGAGATGTTGTTGTGTCAACAGGCAATATGCCTTATAGACTTTACTTTATCCATTTTGTTATACCTTTTTTGGTATAAAAACTTTTTAATTCACTTGGTCTAAGTTCCTTATTTAGTCCAAGTAAGCAGTTTGCTTAGTGATAATAGCAAGTGTGACCCACCTGATCCCATCCCGAACTCAGAAGTGAAACCACTTAGCGCCGATGGTAGTGTGGGGTCTCCCCATGTGAGAGTAGGACATTGCTAGGCTTTTATTCAAAATACCCCGACCTTTATAAAGGCGGGGTATTTTTTTGTCTGACTATTTTCTAGTAAAATAAACCAAGTTTTAATCATCAAGAACTGCCGATATGAGTAGTAAAGTAAATGTAATGAATGTTGTAGATGGGATTAGTGTGATCGATTCTGAATACTACAGTAAAGATTTCGCAGCAATATATCTCCTCAAGCAAAAAAACAAAGTTATTATTATTGAAACGGGGACTAATTATAGTGTTCCCTACGTTAAAGAAGCACTTTCTCAGATTGGTCTCAGTTTTTCAGATGTGTCATATGTTATTCCAACACATGTTCATCTGGATCATGCTGGCGGTGCTGGCTTACTTATGATGCAATGTCAAAATGCAGCCTTAGTTGTTCATCCAAGAGGGGCTCGTCATCTAATTGATCCAAGTAAGCTCGTTGCAGGGGCAAAGGCGGTCTATGGTGAAAATAAATTCAAAGAATATTATGGTGAAATTTTTCCAATAGATGCCAATAGAGTAATTCAGGCAGACGATAACTTTATTTTAGATTTTGATGGAAGAGAGCTCAGATTTATTGATACTCCAGGGCATGCAAGGCACCATTTTTGCATCTGGGATAAGGCAACAAAGTCGATGTTTACTGGCGACACGTTTGGAATTTCCTATCGTGACCTTGACCATCAAGATGAGTTATATATTTTGCCTAGCACGAGCCCTGTCCAGTTTGATCCAGAAGCACTCATTCAAAGCATTAATCGAATTATGGAGTTCAAACCAGAAAGGGTCTGCTTAACCCACTTTTCAGCTATTAAGCCAACCAAAAAGGCTACTAATAAATTAATAGAAAGTATTCACTTTGTCAGTAATTTAGCAATCAAGTATGCAGATAAAAATGACTCAGAGTCCATCATTTATAAAAAAATGATGGATTATTTTCTTGAAGGACTTAATGAGATAGGTTTTCAAAATAATGATTATGCAAAGGATAGGTTAAGTCTTGACGTTCTAATTAATACTCAAGGTCTAATTTACTGGCAGAAAAATAGTTAAGGCCGACTCTTGAATTTAATCCTTTAATGAACATATAGATATAATATAAGTAGGCGTTAGAAAACTGAATATGAAGAATCTATTACTTTATCTTAACGGGTATTTTGCGAGAGTGCCCGGTCAACTTATTCCCTATCGAAAAATAGTTCTCATAGTAGCCCTGCTATCAACTATTTTTATGGGTTTTGGAGCCTCTCGTTTTGTACTTGACACTTCTTTTGATGTCTGGTTTAGTGAGTCAGATCCTGCAATCGAAGCTTTGGATGATTTCCGGGACCAATTTGGAAGTGATGATGGTCTTTTCATTGTCTATGAGGCAAAAGATGGCGATGTCTTCTCAAATAAATCGCTCACCTTAATCGCAGAGATAACAGAGTCTCTAGATAATTATGAGCAAATCAGTGATGATGAATGGCTTAATCAGTATGGTTTAACCCCAGATATTGTTGAATCACTAACTCACATTAAGCGCGTTCAATCCTTATCAAACATTAGAATTCAGAAAAATGATGACGATGTTTTAAGTTCGCCTCGCTTAGTGCCTAAAAATATTCCAAGTGATATAAGTAAGTTAAGTGCAATTAGTTCTGAGGCAGATGATCAGCCTTCTCTTGAGCTATTTATGTTTTCTAAAGACCATCGTTTTGGGGCAATCTCTATAAAAACTGATTTTGGCGCTATTCCAGTTTTCCAAGAGTCTGATGACGACTCCTCTCTTTTTTCTGATGACGACTGGAGTGATGATTTTGATGCCAGCATGGATGATAGTGCTGTGATTCAAAAAATCGAATACCAGCCTGACGAGCCTGCCCTTTATATCCCCTTTATGAAGGCTATAACAGCAATCACAGAGCAGCCAAAGATGACTGAACACTTTAAATTTTATCCGATTGGCAACTCTGCAATGATCTCGTTAGCTATGGATACGCTTATCCAGGCTGCATTCTTACTGGTTGGAATGGTAGTAATCATTAACCTCTTGCTGTGGACTTTGTTTCGCTCTGCCAGCGCCGTTGTTCTGCCTCAACTTGCAATAGGCCTAAGTATTTTGTTTGTAATTGGTGGACTGAGTTGGTTGAATTTAGCATCAACAACGCTTATAGCTCTAACAGTAATGCTTGTAATTGCCGTAGGTGTTGCCGACTGTGTACATGTTATGAGCTCCTACTTATTTTTTAGGCGAGATGGGAAGGAGCACGATGAGGCTCTTTCAAAGGCTTATGGCAAAACTGGTGTTCCTATACTCCTGACTACTATAACAACGATGGCAGGCATGTCTTCACTCGCTGCAACAGGCATGCCGATGTTCGTGCAGTTTGGTCTTTCTTCCGCAGCAGGCGTTTTTTTTGCCTTCCTTTACACAATTTATTTGCTACCCGTTTTGTTAAATTACTGGCATCCAATGCAGATTAAAAAATCAAGTAATGAAGATACTTATAACAAAAAAGGAATTAGAGCTCTGGCTTTATTGTTGAAATCAAAGCTATTAAGTTTTTTATGTTTCTTTGCAAAACCTCTATTAAGCGCATCAAAAAAAGTTGGCTTGACCTGGCTAGTGAGCGCAGAGTGGCTCCAGCCGTTATTAGATAGAATCCCAGCTTTTGTAGAGCGTTTTCGATACATGATTGCCATCATGTTTTTTGGTGGGTTTATCGTGTGTTTGTATGGCGCAACGCAAGTAAAAATAGACTCTAACCTCGTTGAGCTTTACTCTGACGATGTTCCAATTGGTCAGGCATACGACATTGTTGATGACAATATGATGGGGACTGGAAACATGGTCATAGTTGTTGATACTGCTGTATCTGATGGAATCATGGATCCTGCGGTCTTAAGTTCAATGGATAGACTTCAGACTAAAATTGAAGATAGTTATAGTGATTACATTATCCGTACAAATTCCCTAGCTGACCTCGTTAAAGATACTCACGCGATTATGCAAAGTTCAGAGGAATTCAGAACTATTCCCGACAGTCAGATTGCTGTCTCCCAGCTCCTTTATCTCTTTAATAGTTCCAATCCAGAGGAGCGAAGAGCTTTAGTCAGTGATGATTTCAGTAAAAGTCATATTAGTGTGCAGCTAAGGAATGCAGGATCAGAAGAATACAAAGATTTTTTTGATGAGATACAGACGGATATTAATAATGAGTTTAATAAGCTTACAGCAACCTACCCAGAACTCAAGGTTCAAATTACTGGCTCATTTGCATTGATGATGAGGCTAGCAGATGATATCAGCAAGAATCAATTCAAGAGTTTGGCGATAGCTGCAGTTGTCATCAGTTTACTTATGATGTTGACACTTGGTTCATTGCAGGCAGGTGTAATGTCGATTGTTCCAAACCTAATTCCAGCGACATTGGCCTTTGGATTGATGGGCCTGCTTGGCATTTCGCTGGATACAGATACGCTCATGATTGCACCTTTAATTATTGGTATTGCGGTCGATGATACAATTCACTTTATTAGTCATTACAGAATGTCTCTCGCTCAAAACCACAATATGAAAATCGCACTAGTTGAAACCATTAAAGAGGTTGGACAGGCGGTTACGTTTACAACGCTCATATTGGGTTGTGGGTTTTTTATGCTAACCTTTAGTGACTATTTAGGATTAGCTAAAATAGGAGGCTTTGGCTCCTTAGCGATTTTTGTAGCGCTGCTATGTGACTTGTTGTTTTTCCCTGCACTGATAATGATATTTAAGCCCAAATTTGGCCAGAAAGATGTCGATGATAATTTAAACTTTATAGAGGTTTCAAAATGAATAAAACAGTAAGAAATGATTTGAACTTAAAACTGCTCATGTTAAGTTTTTGTGTTGCATTTTTTAGTCTAAATGTCAGTGCTGATAGTGATATGAGCGCTAGAGAAATCATGGAAAGGGTTGACGAAGAGTCCAGAAAATCGACAGACTCTGCGTTCACTAGAATGAAGTTAACGACTTGTAAATATGGCAAAAAGGATGGCAAGGTTAAGTGTGCTGAAAAGCCTCGTGTTAAATTAGTCGAGAATGCACAAATCAATACTGGGATTGATGACAAGGACACCAAGAGTGTCGCAATCATTCTTGAGCCAGCAAGTGAGAGGGGAATTGGAATGCTCTCTTACAGCTATGATGACAGTGACAGAGATAATGAGACTTGGCTCTATTTGTCTGCGCTTGGAAAGGTGAAGAGAATAAGTGTCAGAAATAGTGATGATGAGGAGACTGAGTCAGCTAGTATTTTCGGAACTGAAATGACAACAGAAGATCAGGAGTCTGGAAAGCTCGATGACTATACCTATGAATTACTAGAGCAAGGTAAGTTTAGAGGTCGTGATGTTGCCGTTGTTGAGTCTATACCAAAGCCTCATCGACTCAGTAAAAGTAGTTATGGAAAAACTCAGAGTTGGGTAGATACCGAAAGATTCATTACCTTGAAGGTTCAAATGTTTGATAAGAACTCCAATCCTATTAAAAAGCTTGAGGTAGGTAAAGTTGAAAAAATTAATGATGTTTGGATGGGTAGAAGTTTGACATTTTTTAATACTGTCAGTAACAGGCTAACCAACATGAAGCTTGAGGCTATCAATTTTGATATGGACATTAAAGAGGATTTTTTAACTCAGAGAGCTCTTACTGATCAGGCCTTCAGAGAGAAATATCTGAAAGATCTTCGCAAACAGGCCAAATAAATCGTAAGATGTTAAATAGTGTTCTAAGACAATTAATATTTGTAATATTTGGCTTTACCTTCCTAATGAATGTAAATGCAGACGACTCATTTTTTGATGACGATATTGTTTTTGATGAGTCTGAAGGAGATTTTGATGAGTGGTCTGATGATAGTGATATCTTTGGAGAAGAAACTGCTATTGAAGAAAAGAGATTAGCTTGGCTAGATCTTGGAGTGACTCAGAAGTGGGGCTTTAATCCTGCGAGTGATTACAGCACCACTGAAGAAAGAACAGAGATGACTCTCGGAACTAGTGGGAGTGTCTCTGATTCAGGCTATGGAGAGGTTGAATTAAAGGCAACAAAATATTGGCCAAGTGATAGCAATTATTCAACTGAAAAAAGCGATTTAGAGGTTGAGCAGGCTTTTTTACAGTTTAGTTTTGATGACTGGAGCACTAAGATAGGTAAATATACCATTGGATGGGGAGAGCTCGAAGGTGGAGCACTTGATGTTGTTAATCCTTCTGGAGGATTAACAGATCCTTCCATGATTACTCAGTGGTTTTTGAGTGCAACACGTTATTTTGATCATAGTGATTTAAGTTTTTTTTACAACACGAATCCAAAAGTTTCGAAGAGTAGTCTCCTTATTCTGAAAAATGATACCTATGATGAATTTGGAATGCGATACGGCATTAGCAGTGAGGGGAGTGATATGGCATTTTATATGGGTCAACTAGTGCCCAATGATGCGCTGACTAATCTTACTGATGGACTGGTTTATGCAACTCCTTATCAATTAATAGGTTTTGGAATGAACAAGGCTTTTGATGACTTCTTGCTTAAATTTGATATTGCCCTCAAGAATAATGTTCAGCACAATCGAACAGGACAATTTATTAAAGTAGATCGGGTTGATTGGGACTTGGCATTTGATATTCAGAACGATGATAGGCAGTGGCTTATATCTATTAATTCTCAGTATCTTTTGGATTATGCTAATGATTATTTAACGCCTTCAATTTTAGGTGTTGGTGTTGGCGCAAAACGAAATAATATGAGCTACATGGCCAGTGTCAGTGATAAGTTTGGAGATTCTGATTGGAAATGGGGATTATCAAATGTCATATCTTCAAATAATGACCTAAATCTCAGCTCAGCAACTCTAGATTGGGACATTAATGATCAGTGGCAAGCTTCTTTTAGTGGGACCTATATCGATGCTAAAGATAATCGTGCTTTTGCTGCATTAGATGATTATCAGAGGGTTAATTTAGAAATTAAGTATCAATATTAAGATACAGTGGCCTTAAGTTAAAAGGAAAGACTGTTGCAATACTATAAAGGCCTTATCCAGAGTGGTACATAGTATAATTTACGCATAATAATTTAACTTAACATCATGTTAGAGAGTAAGCTTTTAAGAGGGAATATTGGTTTTGTTGTTGAGCAGCTCAAAAGAAGAAATTTTTCTTTTGATGTTGATGAATACAATGAACTTGAAAATCAAAGAAAAATCACCCAAGTTCAAACTCAAGAATTACAAAATTTACGAAACACCAAATCAAAGTCTATCGGACAAGCAAAGGCTAGTGGGGAGAATATTGAGCCACTTTTGGAAGAGGTTTCAGAGCTTGGTGATAAACTTAATAGTGCTAAAGATCAATTACAGGAAATCCAGTCAAAGATTAACGAGATAGTTTTATCGATACCTAATATTCCTCACACTTCAGTTCCAGAGGGTAACTCTGAAGATGACAATGATGAGGTTTTCAGCTGGCCAGAAAAGGGACCAGCAACATTAGACTTTGAACCTAAGGATCATGTTGATATTGGTGAAATGCATGGAATAGACTTTGCTGCTGCAGCTAAGATTTCGGGTTCAAGGTTTGTAGTTATTACTGGTAAGCTTGCAAAACTTCAACGCGCTCTAACTCAGTTCATGCTGGATCATCATACTGAAAAAAATGGATATACAGAGACTTATGCCCCCTATCTAGTTAATTCAGACTCCCTAATGGGTACTGGCCAATTACCTAAATTTGAGGCAGATTTATTCAAAACTCATCTGCATGGTGAGGAGGGAGAAGCAAGAGCTTTGTACTTGATACCTACAGCTGAGGTTCCTGTGACAAATCTTGTTAGAGATTCAATCTTGAAAGCATCTGACTTGCCAGTCAAATTTGTTGCTCATACACCTTGTTTTCGATCAGAGGCTGGCTCCTATGGAAAAGATACTAGAGGATTAATACGCCAACATCAGTTCGAAAAAGTTGAGCTAGTGCAAATTTCAAAACCCTCTGAATCATACAAAATTCTTGAAGAGTTGACAAGTGATGCTGAGGGCATTTTGCAGTTATTAGGTCTTCCATATCGCAAAGTAGTTCTTTGTTCAGGTGACCTCGGTTTCTCATCAGCAAAAACTTATGACTTAGAGGTATGGCTACCAGGTCAAAATGCCTATCGTGAGATTTCTTCTTGTTCTTGTTTTGAGGCTTTCCAGGCCAGAAGAATGCAGCTCAGATGGAAGAACCCTGAAACGAATGAGACTGAGTTTTTACATACACTCAATGGATCTGGCCTTGCAGTTGGCAGAACATTGGTTGCAGTGATTGAAAATTATCAAAATGCTGATGGAAGTATAACCATACCAAAAGTCTTACAGGGCTACATGAAAGGCCTAACTAAGATAAAATAACCCCTTTACAATTTTTGGAGCGAAAAATGAATTTACCACCAGAACTCTTTCTGATAGCAATGTTTGTGCTGATGTATTTTTTACTTATCAGACCGCAACAAAAAAGAGCTAAAGATCATAAAAACCTTCTAAAAGCTTTGAAGAAAGGCGATGAAGTTGTAACGAATGGTGGAATTATTGGAAAAATTAGTGCTGTCGACGAGTCTTTTGCTGAATTGGAAATTGCCTCGGGTGTCTCAGTAAAAGTTCAAAAGCAAGGTATTAACCAAAAAATGCCTAAAGGAAGTGTCAAGCCAATGACTAAGTCTAGCTCAAAAGCTAAGTCTAGCTCAAAAGCTAAATCAATCGAGAAAAAAGAAAAATAACTATAAATAAGTTTCTATGAATCATTACGCAGGATGGAAAAATGCACTGATCGTATTTTTCCTTTTCATCTCAACTCTCTACGCTATTCCTAATCTTTATGGGTCGGATTTAGCGATCCAAATTACCGGTACTGGTGACTATGTAGTTCAAGAAAAAGATCTGAAAAGCATAAATGAGACACTTTCTGAGAATAGTGTTGACTATAAATCTGCAACAATTGAAAATAATAATGTTCTAATTAGGTTTAGTGATTCAAAGTCTCAATTAACCTCTAAAGCTCTGTTGAAGGATTCATTGAATAGGAATTATGTTGTTGCGCTTAATCTTGCGCCTTCAATTCCACAATGGCTCTCAAGTTTAGGTGGCAGGGCAATGTCTCTAGGGCTTGACTTGAGAGGTGGTGTTCATTTTCTACTTGAGGTCGATATGAATGCAGTTACTGCAATGGCTATGGATCGTTATTACAACGAATTAAGAACAACTCTTCGTGAGGATAAGCTTTATAAAAAAATTCGTAAAGATGAAGATATTCTTGTAGTTAGCTTTAAAACTGAAGAACTTAAGAATGAAGCAAAAAAGGTTATAAAAAGCGATTTACCTGATTTGATTATTGCGGAAGGAAGCGAGCAAGCATTAGAGCTTGGTCTTGAAATTTCTTCAAGTGCACAAGCAGCTGCAAAACTAAGTGCATTAAAACAAAATATAACAACACTAAGAAATCGTGTTAATGAGTTAGGTGTCGCTGAACCAATCATTCAACAACAAGGTACAGAGAGAATTGTTGTCCAATTGCCAGGCGTTCAGGATACAGCAAGAGCCAAAGAAATCTTAGGTGCAGTTGCAACTATCGAGTTTAGAATGGTCGATGAGAAAAATGATGTACAAACTGCTATTCAGTCCGGAAAAACGCCCGCTGGATCAAAAATATATAAATTTAAAGATGGTCGACCTTTGCTTCTGAAAACTAACGTCATAACCACTGGTGAAAACATAGTTGACGCTTCATCAAGTATGGATGAGAACAATCAGCCCAGTGTCAGTATAGTTCTGGATAGTTCTGGTGGAAGATCGATGTTAGATACTACCAAGGAGTTTATTGGTTACAGAATGGCGGTAGTATTTATTGAAAATAAAGTTGAAACTGTTTTAGAGGATGGTATCGCTGTCAAAAAGCGTAGCAAAACTCAGGATATTATTAATGCTGCGACTATACAAGGAACTTTCTCTAACAGATTTCAAATTACTGGCTTAGATAGCTCTAGAGAGGCTACAAATCTTGCTCTTCTCTTGAGGGCTGGTTCACTTTCAGCGCCAGTTGAAATTATTGAAGAGAGAACAATAGGCCCAAGTTTGGGTGCAGATAACATTCAAAAAGGCCTTATTTCTGTTCTTGTTGGTTTTGCTTTAGTATTAGTTTTCATGGGATGGCGCTATCGCGTTTTTGGCCTTGTTGCAAATCTAGCATTGACAATAAATTTGATTACAATAGTATCTATCTTATCCTTAATCCAGGCAACCCTTACTCTGCCTGGTATAGCCGGAATTGTTTTAACTGTTGGTATGGCTGTAGATGCTAACGTATTAATCTTTGAGCGAGTAAAGGAAGAACTGAAGGCTACAAAAAATATACAAAAGGCTATATCTGCAGGCTATGAAAAGGCACTGCTAACAATTGCAGATGCCAACATCACCACGTTAATAGCGTCCATAGTATTATTTAGTTTTGGCACTGGAGCAATTAAAGGCTTTGCTGTAACGCTATCGATTGGAATTATTACATCGATGTTTACTGCCATTATTGTTTCCAGAGCAGTGATAAATATTATTTATGGCGGTAAAAAAATTGAGGAGTTGGCAATATGAGTCTTAGATCATTAAATATTCCTGTGATTGACTTTGTTGGCAAGCGGAAGTTTGCAATGATTTTTTCTGCAGTCTTATTAGTTTTGTCTATTGCTTCTATAAGCTTTCAAGGCCTAAAGTTTGGAATTGACTTTACAGGTGGAACATTAATAGAGTTAGGCTATGAAAAAACAGCTGACCTTGAAGATATCCGTTTAAAACTTTCAGAGGGTGATTTTAAGGGAACTAATGTTCAATATTTTGGTTCAGATACAGAGGTGCTGATTCAACTTGAGCCTCAGGAGGTCTCAAGTGCAAAGCTTAGCTCTTCAATCATCAGAATGCTTGGTGATGGTATTGATGTAAGAAGGGTAGAGTTTGTAGGTCCCAAAGTTGGCGAAGAATTAACAAATGACGGTGGCCTAGCAATGCTTTATGCGCTAATAGGTATTCTGATTTATGTTGCATTTAGATTTGAATATAGATTTGCTTTAGGCTCTATAGCGGCCCTTGTTCATGATGTGATAATTACGTTAGGTATTTTTTCAATTTTACAAATTGAATTTGACTTGACTGTTTTGGCAGCAATTCTTGCTGTAATTGGTTACTCTCTTAATGACACCATTGTTGTGTTCGATAGAATTAGAGAAAATTTTCTCTCTACACGCCAAGTTGAGGCTGAGCCTATCATCAACGAAGCTCTTAATCAAACGCTATCGCGAACATTGATGACCTCACTGACGACTTTGTTGGTTCTTCTAGCATTATTTTATTTAGGTGGCGAAGTGATTCATAGTTTCGCAGGCGCATTATTGATTGGAGTTATTATTGGTACTTATTCATCAATATATGTTGCAAGTTCAATGATCCTTGCGCTCGGAATTTCGAAGGAAGATATGCTTCCTTCAGAAAAAGAGAAAAAAGAGATCGACGCTAGACCTTAATTATTTTGAATCGCTAAACTTTTCAAAAACTAGACACGCATTTGTGCCACCAAAGCCGAAGCTGTTTGAAAGTATTCGATTCAGTTTAATATTTTTGGTCTCAGTTACAATGGGCATTCCTTTTGCCTCATCGTCAAGATTTTCAATATTAACCGACTCGGCAACAAAGTCATTTTGAAGCATTAAAAGTGAGTAGATTGATTCGTTCACACCAGCTGCGCCTAATGCGTGACCCGATAAGGATTTTGTAGATCCAATAAGTGGTATTGTGCTATCACCAAATACTTCCTTTATTGCACCTAGTTCTTTAACATCTCCTACAGGAGTCGACGTTCCGTGAGCATTAATATAATCAATTGGTCCTTTAATTCCATTAATTGCAATTTCCATACATCTTTTTGCACCTTCACCAGAGGGCGCCACCATATCATAGCCATCAGAGGTTGCGCCATAGCCAACTAGTTCAGCAATGATATTTGCTCCTCTTGCTTGTGCATGATCCAAGGATTCAAGTACAAGAGCACCTCCACCGCCTGAAATAACAAATCCATCACGATCGGCGTCAAATGCGCGTGAGGCTTTATTAGGAGAGTCATTATATTTTGAAGAAAGAGCTCCCATGGCATCAAACAACATAGTAAGAGACCAGTCCAACTCTTCACCACCACCTGCAAAAACAACATCTTGTTTCCCAAGTTGAATTTGTTCCATCGCATTACCAATACAGTGGGCACTAGTTGAACAAGCTGAGCTGATAGAGTAATTAATACCTTTAATCTTAAATAACGTTGATAGGCATGCAGATGTTGTAGAGCCCATTGTCCTTGGAACACGATATGGCCCAACTCTCTTAATACCTCTGTCTCTCAAAATATCAGCTGACTCAACAATATTTTGGTTTGAAGCACCACCAGATCCCATAATTAAACCAGTTCTCTCGTGCGAAACCATCTCTGGGCTAAGTCCAGATTCTTTAATGGCTTCGTCAAGCGCTAAGGCATTATATATAGCTGCATCGGCCATAAAGCGAAGCATTTTTCGATCTATTACATCACTTGTATCAATTTCAGGAATAGAGCCATGAACATGGGATCTTAAACCCATTTCTGAATATTTTTCACTAAACTCAATTCCGGTTTTTGCAGACTTAAGGGATTCTAATACTTCAGACTTATTTATGCCTAAGCTACTAACAATACCCATACCAGTGACAACAACTCTATTCATCAGAATGCTGAAGTATCAGTAAACAATCCAACTCTTAGATTGGTTGCCTCGTAAATGGTTTTTCCATCAACTTCCATCGTGGCATCAGCTATACCCATATATAGTTTTCTTGCGATAACACGTGAAAGGCTAATGTTATAGGTGACTTTTTTGCTTGTAGGCAATACTTGGCCTGTGAATTTCACTTGTCCAGAGCCAAGTGCACGCCCTCTGCCTGGACCCCCTAGCCATCCGAGATAAAACCCAACCAATTGCCACATAGCATCAACACCAAGACAACCAGGCATGACTGGATCTTCATTAAAGTGGCAATCAAAAAACCATAAATCTTTATGAATATCAAGTTCAGCAGTCATTCCTCCCTTGCCATAATCTCCACCATTTTCATTAATCTCAGTAATACGATCAAACATTAACATGGGTGGTTGTGGTAGTTGAGCATTTCCAGGTCCAAACAATTCTCCTTTGCCACAAAGGATTAAATCTTCATAAGAGTAGCTATTTTGCTTCATAGAATTTGAAATATCTTGTTTTGAATGAATTTTAACATAGTTGAATTACGCTTAAAATTCAACTTAAGGCTTAAGGTCAGCAATAATATCTTCAACATTTTCTAATCCAACTGAAATACGAATTAGGTTTTCAGTGATATGCGTTTGTTTTTTTTCATCATCACTAAGCCTAACATGAGTCGTGGATGAAGGATGAGTAATAGTCGTTTTTGTATCACCCAGGTTTGCAGTGATTGAAATCATTTTAGTATTATTAATGAGTTTAAAAGCCTCTTTTCTGCCACCCTTGACCTGAAACGAGACAATTCCTCCAAAACCTGACTGCTGTTTTGAAGCAATCTCATGATGTGGATGGTTATTTAGGCCGACGTAGTGAACTTGTTCAACAAATGCTTGACTCTCTAGCCAGCTTGCAAGTGTCATCGCACTTTCACAGTGTGCCCTCATTCTAAGACTCAGTGTTTCAAGGCCCTTTAGAACAATCCAAGCATTAAAGGCACTTAAGGTAGGTCCAGTACTTCTCGTAAATGAGCTAATATCATCAATAATTGAGGCTTTGCCTGCAACCGCACCAGCAAGGCATCTTCCTTGGCCATCAATATATTTGGTTGCTGAATGAATCACTAGATCTGCACCCAAAGATAAAGGTTTTTGAAGAGCTGGCGACATAATACAGTTGTCAACTGCTAAAACAATATTATTACTTTTTGCAATAGACGAGAGTTTTTTGATGTCTACCACTTCACCTAAGGGGTTTGAAGGAGTTTCTAGCAGAAACAATTTTGTATTTGTTTGAACACTTGAGGCCCAATCATCAAGATTTGGTAGATCAACAAATGTGACTTTGATTTCAAATTTTTCAATAATATCATTAAGGAGAACAATGGTCGTCCCAAACATACAACGAGAGGCCACCATATGTTCACCCGGCTTAAGTATTGTCATGATAGTTGCAAAAATAGCTGACATACCGCTTGCTGTAGCTTGGCACTTCTCGGCGCCCTCTAAGGCGGCTAATTTGTTTTGAAAAGCATCAACTGTTGGATTTGTAAATCTAGAATAAACGTTACCCTCTTCCTTTTTATCGAATCGTTTTGCAGCTTCTTCAGCACTATTAAATTTGTAGCTTGAGGTTAAGAATATTGCAGCCGAGTGCTCTTGTTCATTCGTAGGCTCGTGTCCTTCACGAATTGATTTGGTTTGAAAGCTTTTTTCAGTCATGATTTTGTCTGTTTAGTCAGCATCATTGTAGATCAATTCTGAGCTTTCATTCGTCATATTGGTTTCTTTTGCTTTGTCAGATCTAATGGCTTCAAGGTTATCTAGGTAAGGTTTGTCAATGTCATTAGTCAAATAATTTCCATCAAAACACGAACAATCAAAAGATTTGATATTAGGATTTCCTTGCTGAACAGACCATATCAGGTCATCCAAGTTTTGATAAATGAGTTTATCTGCTCCAATGACTTTGCATACTTCATCAGTTGTTTTTTCATGAGCAATAAACTCATTTTTACTTGCCATATCAATGCCATATACATTTGGGTAGCGAACTGGAGGAGCGGCTGAGGCGAAGAAAACTTTTTTTGCACCAGCTGCTCTTGCCATCTGAACAATTTCTTTGCTGGTGGTGCCTCGTACAATTGAATCATCAACGAGAAGAACGTTCTTATCCTTGAATTCTAGTTCGATTGCACTGAGTTTTTGACGTACTGATTTTTTCCTTTGTTTTTGCCCTGGCATAATAAAAGTTCTGGCAATATATCGATTTTTTATAAAGCCCTCTCGATATTTAATATCTAACTCATTAGCCAGCTGAAGCGCCGCCGTCCTCGAAGTGTCAGGCACAGGCATAACAACATCAATTTCATCCCTAGGCCATTGAGATTTAATTTTTTCTGCAAGTTTTTCACCCATTCTTAGGCGTGATTTATAAACTGAAATATTATCAATAATAGAGTCAGGCCTTGCAAAATAGACAAATTCAAAAATACAAGGAGAGAGCCTCGAGTTAGCTGAGCACTGATGGGAGTGGACTTGGCCTTTGCGATCAATCACTACTGTCTCGCCAGGGTCAACATCGCGTGTAATCTTATATCCAAGAGCAGTCAAAGCAACGCTCTCTGAAGTTAGCATATATTTAGTACCCTCTGTAGTAGTTCTTTCACCAAGTATCAATGGTCTGATTCCGTTAGGATCTCTAAATCCAAAAATTCCATAGCCTGGGATCATTCCAATAGCTGCATACGCCCCCTTTACTCTTTGATGGAGCTTAGTTACTGCTTTAAAAATATCTCTTTCATTGATTCTATGTTTTTGCTCTTCAGCAATTTCACTCGCCAAGATATTAAGTAGAATTTCGGAATCTGAATTGGTATTAATATGACGAAGATCTTGCTCAAAAATTTCTTGAGCCAGAGTTTCTGCATTGGTTAGGTTGCCATTGTGTGCAAATGCAATTCCATAGGGTGAGTTGACATAAAAAGGTTGCGCCTCAGCCTCTGAAGAGCTTCCTGCAGTTGGATAGCGTATGTGTCCAATACCCATATCACCTATCAGTTTTTCCATATGCTTTGTTCTAAATACATTTCGAACAAGGCCATTACCCTTTCTCATATAAAAACGACCTTTATTGGCTGTTGTTATTCCTGCGGCATCTTGACCGCGATGTTGAATAATTGTTAATGCATCATAGATGTATAAACCAACATCTTTTTTAGTTGTGGAGAGAATACCAATAATTCCGCACATATATTAATCCTTCAAAATTTCACTTTCTATAAATTCAACAACAACATCACCCGGGTCAAGCTCTACAAAAAGAAGATACTTGGATAAGACGGGCTTAACGTCAACAGACCAGTCCTGAAATGTTCTTAATGCACCACTCGTTTCAACCCACGCATGGTTTTGTGTAACCCAACTCATGTTTTGTAAAATAAGAACAACGATAAGAACAAAAGTACCACCTATAAACAAACCTAGAATGGCTCCAAAAAATTTATTCTTTAGGCCATCAACATTTCTAGCATTAATAAGAGTATCTAAGGAACTTAATGCGCTTAATATACCCTCATATACTGGCGCCATAATGGAAGGATTTTCTGTATCAACTTTAATATTAAGAAGTTTTGATAGGGCAAATAATCCAGCCATTAAGATTACGAAAATTAGGACAAAAGACACAAAACTTCTGAGTGACTCGTTAGTGATTATTGCTTCAATAGTTTTAAGGTCTGAAACTGTTCCTAAAAAGTTAAAGCTAAATATTCCAACTATCACAAAGATCACTGAATTGGCAAAGGGTCTATTTAGATCATTAGAATTTTGGTTACTTGCCGATGCACTTGCAATTCTGTATAAGCCTTTTTTAATGAACCAAGCGCTCAGAAATAGTCCTCCAAAGGAGAGTGCATAGGTAGATTGATTATCTGAGTTAATCCAGCTACTTAGAAAGGTCTTAGCAAATGGCTCATAGTAGAGCCAAGCTAATATGATTGCAATAATAACAAATATAAAGCTTATGACTTCTTTGGCAAGGCCTTGAATAAAACCTCGAACAACAAATGTGATAAGAATTAAGAGGGTGAGCCAATCTGACCAAGCCAATATGCTTATTGCACTCCAAACATTGTCAAAAAAATTGCCCATGAGCTCCTTGATAGATAGAATTGATTTTACAATAGTTTATGATGCTTTGTCGTTCTCTCCAACGACTAATACTATCTGAGTTTATTAATAATTATTGAAGCATCTGCGATTGTATAAAAAGAGCCAAAAATAACAATTCTTTCTACCTCTCTAAGAGCTAATGACCCATGAATTGCACTTTCCATATCTTGGCAGATTGTTGTTGAGTCGGAGCTTGAAAATTTTTTATTCAATACTTCTGATTCAATTGCTCTCTCTGAGGAAAGGGGGACCAGGTACCAATGCTTTATTGCTTTTGAGGCAAGTTCAATCATCTCAATAATATCTTTATCTACGAGCGCTGAAAAAATAGCGACTGTTTGCATCGACGATTTAGATAGAGTTTCTACAAGCGTTTTTACAGCTGCTGGATTGTGAGCAACATCCAGAATAATTGTTTTATCTCCAATCTCAACCTTCTCAAATCTTGCTCTGATTGATGCATTTTTGATGCCTTCGCTAATCATACTTTTAGAAATTGGGTTTTGTACTGCAAGACTTTCAACTGCTTTGATTGCAACAGCAGCATTGAGTCTCTGATGATCTCCCTCGAGTCCAATTTCACCTTCATAGGCCTTACTAACAAAAGTCATATCAGTACCAATTTCTTTTGCGTACGATATTAAGCTTTGAGGAGGGTCCTGATCCCCACAAATGCAAGGCCTAGAGCCTCTCATCACGCCTGCTTTTTCTCTGCCTATAGCCTCCCTAGTGTCTCCTAGGTAATCGGTATGATCGATTGCAATATTTGTGATGACGCTCACATCACTATCAACTACATTGACAGAGTCAAGCCGGCCGCCCAACCCAACCTCAAGTATTGCGATGTCGACCTCGGCCTTTTCAAAAATAATGAAGGCTGCGAGAGTTGAAAATTCGAAATAGGTTAACTTGATATCTTCTCTTTTGCCTTCAATGATCTCAAAAGCTTCGATTATGACGTCATCAGATGCATCTTCACCATCTACTGCATAGCGCTCATTGTATTTCAATAAGTGGGGAGAAGTAGAGCGCCCCACTTTATATTTTGATTGCTGGTAAATACTATCAATAAAGGAAACCGTGGAGCCTTTTCCATTAGTTCCTGCAACTGTTATAACTTTGAAGGGAACGCCATTTGGAAAAAGTTTTTCATAGACTAATTGAACTCTATCAAGTCCTAATACAATCGTCTCTTCCATAAGGGTTTCTTGCCAGGCCAACCAGTCATCTAGCGTTTTTTTGCTTGTCATTATGAGATATTTATTGCTGATTTTTTTTGAAATAGAGGATTATTTATCTTCCCAAAATTCACCCTCGATAGTGTCATCTTTATTTGATTTTTTTTCACTGCTGTTTGTTCTGTTAATAAAGACTGAGTTTCTTTGCTTAAAAACGCGCTCAGCATTTTTCTCAAGAAAATGATTAATAAAGTAACTTCTGCTCCAAGGCATTAGACCTAGAAGTCCAAGTGCATCTGTCAGAAAACCAGGAGTCAGTAAAAGGATTCCAGAAACTAAAATAACGACACCTTCCATCATCTCCATTGCTGGTGTTCTTCCCTCTGACATGCTTTGTTGAGCTTTGGCCATAGTTGACCAGCCCTGCTGTCTAAGAAGGCTTGATCCAATAAATGCAGTAATTACAACGAGTAGAACTGTTGAGAGACCGCCAATGGCCTGTCCCACAGAAACAAGAACGTATATTTCAGCTAGCGTTACAACAACAAATATAGGAAATAACATTTAACCCCCCTTTGTGTTTTTAAAAAGTAAGTCCCAAACACCATGACCTAATTTATGACCACGATTTTCGAATTTAGTAAGCGGCCTATCTTTGGGCCTTTCAGAATATATATGGCCTCCTGCAATGTTTTTAAAGTGAGGATGCGCTTCTAGAGTTTCCATGATATGTTCCGCATAGTTTTCCCAGTCAGTTGCTATATGGACAGTTCCATTGGTTTTTAGTTTTCTCGAAAGGAGATCTAAAAAGCTTGTTTGGACAATTCTACGCTTATGGTGCTTCTTTTTGTGCCAAGGATCAGGAAAAAATAATTGGAAATGCGAAATACTTTCATCAGCGATGTTATTAGCGATTACCTCTACAGCATCATCTTTGATAATCTTTAGATTGCTGACGTTTTGTTTACTCGCCTCATTAATAATTCTTCCAACTCCAGCCTCATAGACCTCAATACCAATAAAATTTTGAAAAGGCTGTTTTATGGCCATCTCAAGAAGGCTGTCACCATTCCCAAAGCCAACTTCAAGCGTAATATCATTTTGCTTTACAAATATCCTATCAAAGTTGATGAGTTCCTTGTCATTAGTCTCAACCCCAAAATCACTCCATAGATCATTCAGTCCAAGGGATTGGGCTTTTGAAAGTCTGCCCGACCTTTTAACAAAGCTCTGAATTTTGCGATGGCCTTTTACTTCACTCATAACTGATAATCAATGATTAAAGGAGAATGATCTGAAAAGCGCTCCTCTTTGTATATTTCACATGAGGTTGCAGTGCCAGCCATATTTGAACTGACGACATGATAATCAAGGCGCCAGCCAGTATTATTCAGCCAGGCTTGGCCACGGTTAGACCACCAAGTATATTGGAACTCTTCCTGGTTGATTTCTCGGAAAGAGTCGATATAGCCTAAGTCATCATAAAGTATATCAAGCCATGCCCTCTCTTCTGGAAGGAAGCCTGAGTTTTTTTGATTAGATCGCCAATTTTTTAGGTCAATTTTTTTATGCGCAATGTTCCAATCACCACAAATTACGTATCTTCTATTATCTTTTTCGAGCTCACGTAAGTGCGGCAAAAAGCGGTCATAAATAAATTCCATTTTCAGTGCTTGCCTCTCCTCCTTTGATGATCCAGAGGGGAGATAGATTGATAAAACGCTCAAGTCACCGAAATCTGCTTGAATAATCCTTCCTTCAGAGTTCATGTCTTCCCACGGACTATAAGATATCTTGTCAGGCTTAGACTTACAATACAGGCCAGTCCCGCTATACCCTTTTCGCTCTGCAGGATGATAATACGTGTGCATTTCTTTGGGGTAAAAACGCTCATCAAGCTGATCTTCCTGCGCTTTAATCTCTTGTAGGCAGACAACATCAGCATTCTGTTTTTTAAGCCAATTAAAGAAACCTTTTCTCTCAGCAGCCCTTATTCCATTAACATTAATTGTTATAATTCTCATATCGCTTATTTTAATTGTTTAGGAATATTGGATGGAACAGTATCAAAAGGATTTTGTTGATTTTACGTTAGAGACTGGCGTTCTTAAATTTGGAGAATTTACACTTAAATCAGGCAGGATTAGTCCCTATTTCTTTAATGCAGGTCTATTCAACAAGGGCAGTCACTTATCTGAATTAGGAAAGTTCTATGCGCAAGCCATTGAAGCGAGTGCGCTAAAGTTTGATGTATTGTTTGGCCCTGCATACAAGGGCATACCTCTTGCAGCTGCTGCCTCTATTGCACTTAATGACAGTTTTAATCATAATGTTCCTTACAGCTTTAATCGAAAAGAGGCAAAAGATCATGGTGAGGGTGGAAGCATAGTTGGTCACCCCCTGGAAGGAGATATTTTGATTATTGATGACGTTATAACGGCAGGAACTGCGATTAGAGAGGCTCAAGATATTATCCAAAATTGTGGGGCAAATGCGAAAGGTGTTATTGTGGCGCTTGACAGACAAGAGAAAGGGAAGGGTGAGCTTTCAGCCATACAAGAAGTAGAGCAGATATTTGGCATTACGGTTTTAAGCATCATCAATCTGTCTCATATCATTGACTATTTGAAGACAAGCGATGATTCAAAAATCCTAGATAAAATTGAGAGCTACAGATCGCAGTACGGGATCAGTTAAACTTCTGATTAGGTCTTAACAGGCTCGACAATAAAAGTAGACGCCTCAACGCCAACAATTTTAACGGTCTGACCCACACTGAGATCAGTGCCCTCAGCGAACCAAAGTGACTTTCCTATTTGAACTTTAATGACGCCATCCTCCATTGAGCTGACTTTACATTCTTTTCCGATATAAGTCTTGGCCTTCTCGTTTAATTCATCATCAACTGTTTTAATAGGATAATATTTTTTAGAAAGGTATGTTGCGGCAACTGAAATGGCTAGGAAAGTTAATAATTGTATGAGCCCATCAACATCTGGAATGAGATAAAAAACAATACTCACGGTGATTGCTGAGGCGCCAATCCAAAGAAGAAATGTTGTCCATAAGAACAGCTCTAGAATGATGAGTGCAAGGCCTAAAACTAACCAATGCATGAAGTTTAAATTATCAAATAATATTTCCATGTTGATAATTTTATATTCTTTCTAATAGGCCATTAAATTTTTCTTTATTTTTTCTTAATTTTGGTTCATAATGCCCTTAGGAGGCTATGTATGCAAGCAAAAAATGAGTCTGACAACAAAGAACTGATTGATCAATTTCATCGAGATGGCTATATTTTCTTTGAAAATGCAATTACCAGTGAGCAATTAGCATCACTTAATGCTGAGCTTGCCAGCTGGGTTGATGAAAGTAAGAGCCACAAGAAGCCTTTTGGAAAGATAAAGGATGGAAGGCCTCGATTTGATATTGAGCCTAAAACTCATTCTGAAAGCACACCAGCAGTGAGAAGGATCACATCACCAGCAGAAATTTCGGAGATATGCCTTGACGTGGTAAAAGATAACAATGCATTGGATCTGGTGACTGAGATATTTGGTCCAAATATCACACACCTTGGCAATAAAATAAATCTCAAGTTGCCTGGCTCAGGCACTGAGGTGAAGTTCCATCAGGACTTTCCTTTTGAGCCTCATTCCAATGAAGATATTATGACTGTTCTTTATTTTTTAGATGATGTGACCCTTGAAAACGGGCCGCTTGAGGTTGTTCCTGGAACCCATAATGGGCCACTACACTCTCATTGGCATAAGGGCATTTTTACTGGAGCTGTTGCTGAAAATGTTGCATCTGAAAATAAAAAAAATGCGTTAAGTTGTATTGGTAAAGCAGGTTCAGCTTGCCTTATGCATTCAAAATTGCTGCATGGTTCAGCACCAAACCGATCTTCACTGCCAAGGTCATTATTCATCATTACCTATAAAGCTGAGGATGCAGTTGCACTCTCTCCAAACCACCTCCCAAGTGATCTAGTTGGCTTGGTTGTCAGGGGTAAAGAGACTGGTACCGTGAGGTGTACTAGCTATAGTATCGAGTTGCCAGAATACCCAAAAGAGGTTTCCTTTTTTGGACAGCAATCCAAAAGTAAAAATATTGCAATGTAAAAAAACTTAAAGCTAGATTATCAAAGGGGACACAAATCGATTTAATCAAAATAATTTCTATAGTCGGTGATGAGTTGGTCATAGATTGGAGTGATGGAAATAAAAGCTCTCTTTATAGTCTTTGGCTAAGAGACCACTGTCAGATGCCTGAATCAAGAAACTTAGATAATGGGCAAAGACTATTTAGCGTTAAAGATCTGCCCTCTAATATTACTATTGAAAAGGCTTACAAGGATGCTGAGGGAAATGTTTGCGTGATGTTTCAACCTGAAAATCACTTGTCAGTCTTTTCTCAGAAGTGGCTCAGGGAAAACTGCTATGAACTCAACAGTCATTTCGAGGATAGGAGCGAAAAGTCCAAAAAATTATGGAAAAAAGATAGCTTTGATAATGGACTTCCTTTTATCAGCTATGACTTGATGCATTCTGATGATACTTCCAAGGTCTTAGCGCTTAGGTCACTTAGAGAGTATGGTTTCTTTGTTTTAAATGACGTTCCAACCCAAGACGGCCAAGTGTTGAAAGTGATTAGTGAGTTGGGGTTCACTAGAGAGACAAACTATGGGGCTTTGTTTGAGGTAAGAACAGAGGTCAACCCGAATAACCTTGCCTTTACCAATCTCGGGCTTGGCTCTCACACAGATAATCCTTACAGGGATCCTGTTCCAACAGTCCAATTACTGCATTGCCTTGAGAGCTCTACTGAGGGCGGAGAGTCAATTTTGGTTGATGGTTTTAAAGCCGCATCTATTCTTCGAGAAGAGAGTGAAGAGAGCTTTCTATCCTTAGCAAATACCTGGATTAATTATCGCTTTTCAGACAGTAAAACTGAGCTTCGCTCAAGGGTACCGATGATTGAGTTAAATGATAAAAAAGAAGTTATCAAGGTTCGATACAACAACCGTTCAATCGATACGATCAATGTGCCTCAAGATAAAATGAGGTCTTTTTATAAGGCATACCGTCACTGGAGTGAGGTCATTGAGAGGGATGAATTAAAGATTCAATTCAAGCTATCTGAGGGCGATTTAATGCTTTTTGATAATACTCGAGTGATGCACGCTAGAACAGAATTCTCTAAATCTGGAAAACGCCATCTGCAGGGTGCATATTCTGATTTGGATGGCCTTTATAGTCTTCTTAACAGGCTAGAAATGAAAAATAATAATGACTAATACCCCAGAATATATAGTAGATCTTATTGAAGATATTTTTGAAAGGCGCGGTGCTGAGTCCTACTTAGGCGAGGAAGTTACGATGGCACAGCACATGCTTCAGGCCGCTCAGTGTGCTGAAGAAGCGGGTGCTGATAATAGTCAAATAGTGGCGGCACTTCTTCATGATATTGGGCATTACAAAAATGAAATTCCTGAGTCATCATTAGTTAAAGGTATTAATAACTTTCATGAAGAGGCAGGTGCTAATTTTCTTGAAGAGTATTTTCCGGCATCAGTCGTTGAGCCAATTCGTCAGCATGTCTCTGCAAAGCGATATCTTTGCGCAGTTCAACCTGATTATTTTGAACGTCTCTCATCAGCCTCAATCCACACCTTGAATCTTCAAGGAGGTCCAATGAGTGAGTATGAGGTGAGAGAGTTTGAAAAAAATGATTATTTAGAGCAGTGTGTCAATCTGCGCCACTGGGATGAAGAAGCTAAAGACCCGAACAAGCAATGTCCACCATTTTCATACTATCGGTCTTTAATTGAGGCTCAATTAATCAGTAATATTTAGTAAATAAATACTTGATTTTTAATCTTTCTATATAGTTTCATTCGGAAAGTATAATATTGTGGTAATAAATTGAAATTAATCACTTTATGAAAAAAAAATTATTAATAATCAATGGCCCTGGGCTTTCAGATTTGAGCAACTTTAATGAATTCGGCCATGATAACCTTACTTTGGAAAAGGTCCAAAAAAAATGTTTAGAAACTTGCGATAGTTTAGGGATTAGTGTGGATTTTTGTCAAACTGATGATCAGGCTGAGTTATCAAACTATCTTTTAAAGGCCTCTAAGGAGTTTGATGCTTTAATAATTAATCCTGCTGCTTATTCTAATGCAGCCTCTTTAGACCCCGATCTATACGCATCTAATATAGAGGCCATGGCTAATCAAAAAAAGCCAGTTATTGAGGTGCATATTGCAAATATTTTCCAGAAGGGAGTTAATATTAATAGTCCAATAAAGGCTTCGGAAGGGAATGTTGGTTTTGTAAGTGGATTTGGTATCCATAGCTATGATCTTGCTATTAGAGCAGTCAATAAGCAGTTGAGTCAAAAATCATGAATATTTTTGTTATCAATGGTCCAAATATAAACCTACTTGGCTCGCGCGAGCCCGAGATTTATGGGCATGATACATTAGATAGTATTTCAAAAGACTGTATAGAACAAGGTCTTAAAGATGGCAATAATGTGAAATTTATGCAGTCTAATTATGAAGGTGAAATAGTTGAGTGGATTCAGAGCGCAATAAAAGAAAAAATTGATGTAATTGTCATTAATGCTGCTGCTTATACTCATACATCAATTGCAATTCATGATGCTTTAAAGTCTTTTCCTGGCTTGAAGATAGAGTTACATATTTCGAATCCACATTTACGTGAGTCATTTCGTCATATTTCTTTTGTCTCTCCAGCTGTGGATGCAGTAGTTGCTGGTCTTGGTGCAGATGGGTATAGCCATGTCATTGAGTTGTTGGCAGATTTACAAAGATCCTAGCCTAATAGTAAAACTCTAGTGTTGAGACTGAAATATCAGAAACATAGTCTTTGCCATAAGCAACAATACCAAAACTCCTAATTTTTTTTGGATCCAAGGTCGAGTCCTTTGACCATCTTCGTTCAAATTTATTAAAAGGAAGGTCAATCATTTGCCACTCCTCACTAGCTATGAAAGTTGTAGCATAATAGTCTGAAGGCGACCAACTCTCATTTGTTCGGATATGGATGTAGTAAGTTTCACCATTTCCTCTTACGTTCAGTCGAACGCCTTTAAGATTCTCCCCTTCCTTTTCAGAATTTGCAAATGAAACACTCGCACGCAATTGAATAAAGCCACCGTTGTTTGCTGTACTTACATTACCAGTAAGTCTTGCGTAATACATTTCACCGTCTTGTTCAAGATTTACCTTGCCATCAGAGACACCACCCATGACCCTATCACTAACGTACTGCCAGTACCTGCCACTATCTGCGTTGAATGGATAAGCAAGTACTTCATCATTTGCAATTACATTTGAACTAATTGATAAGATTGAAAATGACATTAGTACTAGAAGATGTTTTAATTTGGATTGAATGTATGAATATAAGGGCATAAAAGCGAATTTTTTATTAATAAAAAGCTTATTATATGTTTATTTTATAAACACTTAAATTATTTTATTTTGGCTCAGTTAAAGAGCATCTTGATTGGTTTCACCAGTTCGAATACGAACTACTTTTTCGATGTCAGAGACAAAGATTTTTCCATCACCTTTTTGCCCAGATCGAGCGATATCACTTATAACATTAATGACTAAATCTAAATTTTTAGTAGAAATGGCAATTTCAAGTTTGACCTTGTGGACAAATTCAACAGTAAACTCTGTGCCTCGATATTGTTCGGTGTGACCTTTTTGTTTGCCAAAACCTTTGACTTCGGTAACAGTCATGCCTGGTATATCAACATCACAAAGCGCTTCTCTAACTTTGTCTAAAATTTCAGGCCTTAATATTGCAGTAACTAGTTTCAAAGATAATCCTTATTATTTTGTCTTTAACTTATTGAGTTATAGGAGAAATAATATACTTAAATTGTATTTAAGTAGCAATGGATTACAATTTTAAATTGATTTTTTAGAAACTGCTTGAAAAGCATGTATGAATGGTGGAGGGACAGGGATTCGAACCCTGGAAGGGTATTAGCCCTTGCTGGTTTTCAAGACCAGTGCATTCAACCGCTCTGCCATCCCTCCGAAAGATTGGTATGATACCGTTTTTATGAATAAAGTAAATAAAATTTATTTAAAAAAACTGCAATTTTTTGCGTATAATTCTCCCTTTTTAGAAATTTGATTAGGTGGTCGTTATGTCTAAAGTATGCCAAGTAACTGGTAAGAGACCTATAAGCGGAAATAACGTTTCTCACGCGAATAACAGAACGCGTCGTCGTTTTTACCCTAACCTTCATACTCACCGTTTTTGGGTTGAGGCTGAAAACCGTTTTGTTAAGTTGAAGTTATCTGCAAGAGGTCTTCGCGTTATTGATAAAAAGGGCATTGATGTTGTTTTAGCAGAAATCCGCGGACGCGGCGAAAAGGTATAAGGAGTAAGTTATGAGAGAAAAAATTAAACTGGTTTCTTCAGCTGAAACAGGTCACTATTACACTACAACTAAAAATAAAAGAATTCACCCAGAAAAGGTTGAAGTTAAAAAATTTGATCCTGTTGTAAGAAAACACGTAATGTATAAGGAAGCAAAGATTAAGTAATCCTTAATAATATTCATAAAAAAAGCCGCTTTAGAGCGGCTTTTTTATTACCTAAAGTTTAACTTTGCAGGATCATCTCAAGTGGAACATTGGAAGAAGATTCTTGATAATCTGCGATTTGGTCAAAATTGAGATACTGATATATTTCACCTGATAAAGGCTCAATGTCTTTCATTAAGGATAAATACTCTTCAGAAGTAGGAATATACCCCAGCTTAGCAGAGATTGCAGCAACCTCTGCTGATGCTAAAAATACATTGCTGTTATCTCCTAATCGATTTGGAAAGTTTCTGGTCGAGGTTGAAACGACAGATGCTCCTTCTTCAACCCTTGCTTGGTTTCCCATACAAAGTGAGCAGCCTGGGACCTCAGTCCTGTCTGTAAGTCGTTCAAAGGTTTCATATATTCCCTCAGCCCTTAACTGTTTTTCATCCATTCTTGTTGGAGGCACCACCCATAAAACTGTATTAAGCTCTGACTTATCTTTGAGTAGCTGTGCCGCCGCCCTGAAATGTCCAATATTGGTCATACAAGAGCCAATGAAAACTTCATCTATTGATGTTTTGGCAACTGATGATAGAAGTCTTACATCATCTGGATCATTTGGACAGGCTAATATTGGCTCCTTAATGTCATTAAGATTTATTTCAATGACCTCTGAATACTCGCAATCTTTATCAGCCTCAAGAAGCTCTGGATTATCAAGCCACTTTTTCATATCCTGTATTCTTTTTGCTATTGTTTTTTTATCATCATAGCCAGAATCAATCATCGAGCCGAGAAGTGTAATATTTGAATTTAAATATTCTGCAATGGGTTCTTTATTAAGCTTTACAGTACATCCATTTGCCGACCTCTCTGCTGTTGCATCTGCAAGCTCAAATGCTTGCTCAACCTTTAGATCTCCAAGTCCCTCAATTTCAAGAACGCGTCCAGAAAAAATATTCTTCTTGTTAGATTTATCAACAGTGAGTAATCCCTTTTGAATGGCAACATATGGGATTGCATTGACAAGGTCCCTTAGAGTGATTCCAGGTTGCATCTCACCCTTAAACCTGACTAAAACTGATTCAGGCATGTCTAATGGTAGCACTCCAATTGAGGCACCAAAGGCAACAAGGCCAGAGCCAGCTGGAAAACTAATTCCTATTGGGAAACGCGTATGAGAGTCGCCACCAGTTCCAACAGAGTCTGGCAAAAGCATGCGATTTAACCAAGAATGAATAATGCCATCGCCTGGTTTGAGGGACACGCCACCTCGTGAATGCATGAAGTCTGGGAGTGTGTGCTGTAACTCAAGATCAATGGGCTTAGGATAAGCAGCTGTGTGACAAAAACTCTGCATAACTAGGTCAGCAGAAAATCCTAAACAAGCTAATTCTTTGAGCTCATCTCGAGTCATCGCTCCTGTTGTGTCTTGAGATCCAACTGTACTCATGCGAGGCTCACAATAGGTTCCGGGCCTTATACCTTTAACACCACAAGCTTTACCAACAATTTTTTGAGCTAAGGTAAAGCCTAATGAACTATTCTTTGGGTCCACTGGACGAAGAAACACATCACTCACCTCTAAGCCAAGTTCAGCTCTTGTTTTATCTGTTAAACCTCTTCCAATAATAAGTGGAATTCTGCCACCAGCACGAACCTCATCTGGCATCGTACTAGGCGCAAGATTAAATTTTGAAATAACTTCTCCAGATGCATCTTTAATAGTGCCTTCATATGGATAGATTGTAATCTCATCACCCATTTTGAGTTCTGAAACGTCGCATTGAATTGGAAGTGCCCCTGAATCCTCAGCTGTATTAAAAAATATTGGAGCAATTTTGCCACCAAGGACTATGCCACCACTATTTTTATTAGGAATGTAGTCAATAGGTTCACCCATATGCCATAAAACTGAGTTAATTGCTGATTTTCTTGAAGAGCCAGTACCCACTACATCTCCAACATAGGCAAGAGGATTGCCCTTTTGCTTTAATTCTTCAATTTTTTCAAGGGGCTTATCCATTTTTTTGACAAGCATTGCTTTTGCATGAAGAGGGATATCAGGACGAGACCAGGCTTCAGTTGCCGGTGAAAGGTCGTCAGTATTGGTTTCACCATCGACACGAAATACTGTCACTTTAATGCTCTCAGGAAGAGGCTCTTTGGAGGTAAACCAGTCAGCTGAAGCCCAAGAATCAACTATCTTCTTCGCATGTGCGTTGTTTGCTGACTTTTCCATAATGCTTTGGTGGGCCTCATAGATAAGTATTGTATGAGATAGTGCTTTACAGGCTTCCTCAGCAGTTTCATCATCATCCAGAAGATTAATTAAGGATTCGATGCTATATCCACCAAGCATTGTTCCTAGCAAAAAAGTAGCATGTTTTCTTGAGATCGCATTGCAAGACTGTTCTCCTTTAGCAATACTAGTTAAAAAACCAGCTTTTACATAAGCAGCTTCATCAACACCCGGCGGGACTCTATGAGTGAGTAAATTCAAATAGAAGTCATCATCAAGCCCTGATATTAGGCTCTCTACGACAGACTTAGTTTGTTTTGCATCGAGTGCTAGTGGTGGAAGATTGTCCGACTTTCTCTCTTCACAGTGCTTTAAGTAAGCTTTTATCATAGTAATACTGGTTATTAGGTGATTAAATAAAAGAGTATAATTTTATCCTTTTTAATATGAAGGCTTAAATTTTTTGAAGCATTAGTTCGTATTATGACATTTGATAAACTTACCTCTATTTCACCAATCGATGGGCGTTACAGCGATAAGACCGCTCAACTCAAAACTATATTTAGTGAATTTGGGCTTATAAAGTATAGGCTTTTAGTTGAAGTGCGATGGTTAGAGGCAATGTCAAACAATTCAGAAATATCTGAAGTTCCCTTGTTTAGCTCTGAAGCCAACAAAAAATTATTAGCTATTGCCGATAATTTTTCTATTGATGATGCAAGAGCAATAAAAGAAATTGAAAAGACAACCAATCATGATGTTAAAGCGATTGAGTATTTCTTGAAAGAGAAAGTATCTTCAACTCCTGAACTTCATAAAGTGAATGAGTTTATTCATTTTGCATGCACCTCAGAGGATATTAATAATTTATCACATGCGCTTATGCTGGAAAATGGAAGAGAGGTTCTTTTGGCTGAAATGACAGAAACTTTGAATCTAATGACTGGCTTAGCAAGGGAAAATGCTGAAATTCCAATGCTTTCAAGAACGCATGGTCAAACAGCATCTCCCACAACTCTTGGAAAAGAGATGGCAAACTTCTCTTATCGATTGCAGAGACAAATAAAGCAGCTGAAAGATGTTCAAATAATGGGTAAGTTTAATGGGGCAGTTGGAAATTTCAATGCTCATCTTAGTGCTTATCCTGAAGTTGATTGGGAAAAAGTTTCTAAGAGCTTTATTGAGAGTCTCGGAGTGAATTACGCTCCTTATAGTTCACAGATTGAATCACATGATTATATTGCTGAGTATTTTCACGCATTAAATAGATTTAACACCATCTTAATTGACTTTTGCCGTGATGTTTGGGGCTACATTTCATTAGGTTATTTCACTCAAAAAACAGTTAAAGGGGAAATAGGTTCTTCAACTATGCCACATAAGGTCAACCCCATTGATTTTGAAAATGCTGAGGGCAATCTTGGATTAGCCATTGCCATTGGAGAGCATTTTGCAACAAAACTTCCTATATCAAGATGGCAGCGTGACTTGACAGATTCTACTGTTTTAAGAAATTTAGGCGTTAGTAGTGCACATTGTTTAATTTCGTATGCTTCAATTTGCAAAGGCATAAAAAAACTTGAAGTAAATGAAGAAAAACTGATCGAAGATCTGAATAATTCATGGGAAGTTCTCGCTGAACCAATTCAAACTGTAATGCGCAGGTATGGCGTGTCAAATCCCTATGAGAAACTTAAGGCTCTGACAAGGGGAAAGAAAATTGACGCCAAAATTCTCAGTGATTTTATTGCCTCTTTGGACATCCCCTCAGAGGCAAAAAAAGAACTGAACAAGTTAACGCCAATGAACTATATTGGGGATGCGATTAAATTAGCACGCAACATCTAAAACTGATATAATTTCTCGCCTTAATAATTTAACAATCTAAAAGGAGCAAAAAACCCATGGTTAAGATAAGACTAGCCCGAGGTGGAGCCAAGAAAAACCCTTTTTATTCGATTGTAGCGACAGACTCTAGAAAGAGAAGAGATAGTGGTTACATTGAGCGTATTGGATATTTTAATCCTGTCGCTCGCGGACAAGAAGTCAGGCTTCAACTCGAAGAAGACAGACTGTCACATTGGATTTCTCAAGGCGCGCAGATTTCGGATCGCGTTAAGCAGCTTGTAAAAGAGTACAGAGATCCCTCTATTCGTGAAAAGCAATTAGCTAAACAATCAGCAAAGGCAGATGATAAAGCCAAAAAGATTGCAGCAGAAGAAAAAGCAAAAGCCGATCTAGAGGCTAAAGAGGCAGCAGAAGAAGCCGCAGCAGCAGAAGAAGCCGCAGCAGAAGCTCCAGCAGAAGAAGCCGCAGCAGAAGCTCCAGCAGAAGAAGCCGCAGCAGAAGCTCCAGCAGAAGCTCCAGCAGCAGAAGCTCCAGCAGAAGAAGCCGCAGCAGAAGAAAAGCCAGCTGAAGAATCTGAAGAAAAATAATTTGGTGTCATCTGCACCTCACTCAAACGAAAAAAAGCTATTAGTCGGAAAGATTAATGGCTTTTTTGGTTTACAGGGCTGGGTAAAAGTTTTTTCATACACCAAACCCAGAGTTAATATCCTAAACTACTCACCTTGGTCAATTGATGTTGATGGGGAGCTTCAAAAAATCGAAATAAAGAATGGACGAGAACAGTCAAAAACAATTGTCGCACATATAAGTGGAATTGATACCCGTGAAGATTCTCAAAAACTGATTGGTAAAGATATATATATCGACAAAGAACAGCTTCCAGAATTGAATGAGGATCAATACTATTGGCATGAGCTGATAGGGTTTACGGTTTTAAATCAGAATAAAGAAAGCCTTGGATTAGTTGATTATTTTGTTGAAACTGGCGCAAATAATGTCTTAGTTGTAAAAGGTAAAAAAGAACATTGGATTCCATACATTGAGCCGTACCTTGTTTCAGTCGATTCAAAAAAGAAAGAAATTTTTGTTGACTGGGATAAAGATTTTTAATTACTAGTAAAAAAATTCTGTGTTTGCCTTCGCTAGTGAGGTAGACTTATTGCTGAATTAAATACAAAATTTCAGAAACATATTTCATGAATTGGATAACAAGACTATTTCCGTTTTTGTTATGGATTAAAGATTTAAGTAACCCTAAGAACTTAAAAGCGGATATTTTGGCGGGCACAACAGTTGCATTCGTTATAATTCCTCAGTCAATGGCCTATGCACAGCTTGCAGGTTTGGGTCCGCAATATGGTCTTTATGCCTCATTCTTGCCGGTTTTAATTGGTGCATTGATGGGCTCATCAAGACAACTTTCTACTGGACCAGTTGCCGTTGTTTCCTTGTTAACTGCTGCAGCACTTGGTGAAATCGTGACTGATCCGTCGAGTTACGCAGTGTACGCAGCACTTCTAGCATTAATTGTTGGCGTATTTCAGTTTTCACTGGGAATTCTCAGGTTAGGTTTTGTAATTAACTTCCTCTCGCATCCTGTGGTTACAGGCTTTACGAATGCTGCAGCAATCATTATTGGTGCTTCTCAACTTCCAAAGGTTTTTGGTATTAGGGTCATTAGTTCAAATGACACTGACTGGGTAAGTGCCTGCCAACCATTGACGATCATTGAAAGAATTGAGTCACTAGATGTTAATGGTTTGCACGCAATTTGTAACGCAGATCAGAGTTACCAGACGATAGCAAGACTTCTAGAAGCGGCAGTTTTTCATACCCATCTACCTACCTTGGCAATGGCTATTTCTGGTGTATTAGGTATTGTACTTTTTCAGCGCTTTTTCCCAAGATTGCCAGCTATTTTGTCAGTAGCAGTTCTTTCAACAGTAGCGTCATTCTTGATGGACTACCAGGCTATGGGCGGAGCTATCGTTAGCTCAATTAATATTGATGGACTGTTTAGCTTTAAGGTGCCAAGATTTGATTTCAACGCGGTTGGAACTTTGTTTATCTATGCAATTACAATTTCATTAATTGGATTTATGGAGGCGATTTCTGTTGCTAAATCAATGGCTGCAACCACGAAACAGCGATTAGACGTTAACCAGGAATTAATTGGTCAGGGTTTATCAAACGTGACCTCAAGTTTTTTTCAAGGTTACTCGGTTTCAGGATCTTTTTCGCGATCAGCAGTCAATTTGACAGCAGGAGCAGTGACTGGATTTTCATCTGTCGTGACTGCTATTATCGTAGGGTTAACCATCGTTTGGCTAACCCCTTTGCTTTACCATCTTCCTCAGGCCACTCTTGCTGCAATTATTTTAATGGCTGTTGTCAACCTGGTTCACTTCTCACCACTCAGGCACGCATGGAAAGTAGAGAAGCATGACGGTTTGGTTGGTTTGTTGACTTTTGTGATGACGCTAACTTTTGCGCCTCATCTTGAGAACGGAATCGCATTTGGAATCATTCTGTCATTAGGTTTGTTTCTTTACAGAACGATGGAGCCAAACTTTACCGAGTTATCAGTCGAACATGGGTCAATTATTGCGTCAAGATTCGCTGATGAATCTGTTGAAGCAAGTCAATCCGTTAAGGTTGCTAAGTGGAGCGGCTCACTTTACTTTGCAAATGCTGCTTATTTTGAAACAAAGTTACTTGAATTAATTGCTAAAAATAATGACGAACTCCAGTATGTCATTGTTGATGTGGCATCGATTGTTCAAGTGGATGCAAGTGGTGAACAAGTATTATCAAACCTGGTAGAGAGTTGTTCAAGCTCTGGAGTTGAAATACTTTTTGCAAGAACAGAAAGGTTAGAAGCAGAATTATTCCGATCAGGGTTCAAAAAACGTTATGGTGAAAATCGTTTTTTTGATTTAAGAGCGGATGCCCTTAAATATGTTTGGCAGGAGTTAGAAAACATTGAAAAAGAAAAAGATGAAGCGCAGGTAGAAGATATTGACGAGACCAGCGAATCAAATTAATTAAATCTCTTCATAGAACGCTTTGATAAAATAAAGGCCTTGCGGTTCTGCGGTTGGCCCCGCCTCTCTTCGATCTTTACTTGCCAAGACAGATGTCATCCACTCAACATTCTTCTCACCCCTTCCAATTTTTAAAAGAGTTCCAACAATATTTCGAACCATATGATGAAGGAAGGCATTCGCCTTAATGCTGATGATCAGCTCGTCTGTAGATGATTCAATTTGAATATATTCAATCGTTTTAATTGGTGATTTTGCCTGACAGAGGCTTCCTCTAAAACAAGAAAAGTCATGCTCTCCAACCAGTAAATCTGCAGCTGTTTGCATCTTAGTTATATCTAGAGATCTTGGCTCCCACAAATAATAATCCCCTTTAAGTGATGATCTAACAGGATTATGATGGATCTTGTATTCATAGGATCTTGCAAAAGCACTAAACCTTGCATGAAAGTCATCACTCACCTCCTTAACCCATTTAAAGTTGACATCACTTGGAAGGTTAACATTCCCACCAAAAAGCCACGCGCGTTCTGTTCTAATTACTGACGTTTCAAAATGAATGACTTGTTCCATGGCATGAACTCCTGAGTCTGTTCTTCCACTACAAAATACACGCACAGGGTGGTTTGCTACTTTTGATAAAGACGCTTCAACAGAGCTCTGTACAGTTCGAAGGCCAGATTTTTGAACTTGCCAGCCATGAAAATTCTTACCAAAATATTCAACGCCTAATGCAATTTTCATAATCAACCACTAAATTTTTTTATTGTAAAATCAATCTTAATATTTTAACAAATTATTCTGACTCGCCTGACGAGTCTAATTTGGATGCTAATTATATGACAGAAAATCAAAAACCGACTGGTATAAAAAAACTTTGGTCTGCTTCTATCTATTCAGCTCAGGGTTTAAAGGCATGTTATCAATCAGAATACGCGTTTAGGCTTGAAGTATGGTTAGCCGTTTTTTTGGTTCCAATTGGTTACTGGCTTGGTGAATCCTCAATCGAAAAAGTACTTCTTATTTTTCCTATATTTTTAGTTTTAATTGTTGAAATGTTAAACTCTGCTATTGAAGCAGTTGTTGATAGAGTTGGCCTTGAACACCATGAGCTGTCAGGTTTTGCTAAAGATGTAGCGTCAGCAGCAGTTCTAATCTCACTAATTATTTTCTTGTTCACATGGATCATTATTCTTCTCTAAGGAAGTTAATAGAAGATGATATTGATTTTCATTTTTTTGATTCAATAGAGAGCACAAGTTCCTACCTGACAAAGGTTCCCTATTCAAAAAGAACTCAGCTTTGTGTAACTAGAGAACAAACTATGGGGAAAGGTCAACACGGAAGAGGCTGGGCATCCCAAAAAGATGGCAGTATTCTCTTCTCACTTCGCAAATGTTTTAATGTTGATACAAATCTAAATGGACTCAGTTTAGTGATTGGAATGGCCATTATTAAATCCATAGAGGAGGAATGCCAACTTGAAGGTTTAAAAATTAAGTGGCCTAATGATGTTTATTATGGAAATAATAAGTTAGCAGGCATTTTGATGGAAAATAATATTCATAAAGGGGCACAGTATGTAGTTATTGGAGTTGGAGTTAATTATCAGTTGGATCAAAAAATTAATATTGATATCCCTTGGACTGATTTGGCACAAATTTTAAAAAAATTACCTAGTTTTGACACATTAACTGCTGCATTCATCAAGAATATATTAGCCATGTCGAAAGATTTTGAAAGCAAGGGGCTCTCTAATCTGCTATCAGAGTGGAACGATTACGATATGCTAAGAGGGGTCAAAGTTAGATCAAAAGAATCAAAAGAAATTTTTGAAGGTGAAGTGGATGGAATTAGTGAGCATGGGGCGCTTAGGATTTTAACAACAGACGGCGTAAAAGAGGTCTATAGCTCTATCCATATTGAGTACATTTAGGGTAAGATAGTTTCTATCATATAGCCGCTTGATTGGAATGGTAAATCACCAGTTAGAAGTTAAAAATCTTTATAAAAAATATGCACGTCGTGAGGTTGTTAATGATATTTCATTTTCTGTTAAAGGTGGTGAAATTGTTGGTTTGCTGGGTCCAAATGGTGCTGGTAAGACAACGTGCTTCTATATAACTTGTGGCCTTGTAAGGTCGAGCAGGGGTGAAGTAACTCTGGACAATAAGAGCATCGGCCATATGCCAATGCATAAGCGTGCAAAGCTGGGTCTTGGATACCTTCCTCAGGAGCCATCTATTTTCCGTAAGCTAAGCGTCGAAGACAATATTATGGCAGTCTTAGAAATGAACAAATCGGTTGCAGAAAAAGATAGGCCTGCAAGACTCGAAGAACTTTTATCCGAATTTAAGGTTGAGCATGTTCGCCACATAAAGGGCATTACCTTATCTGGTGGAGAGCGAAGAAGGGTTGAAATTGCTAGAGCTTTAGCGATGGATCCAAAATTCATTTTATTAGATGAACCATTTGCCGGCATTGATCCAATCTCAGTTGGTGATATTCAAGAAATAATTTATCAACTAAGAGATAAAGGAATTGGGATATTAATTACTGATCACAACTATAGGGAAATGCTTGATACGTGTAATCATTCTTATGTCTTAAGTGCAGGAAAAATCATAGCTCAGGGCGGCAAAGATGCAATTTTGGCTAATGAAGAAGTTAAAAAAGTTTACTTAGGTGAGAGCGTTGGCGGTTAGTAACAATCTTATTACTTTGGGGATTGAATCCTCTTGTGATGAAACAGGAATCGGGATTTATACTAGTGAGAGCGGCCTTATTTCACATAAGTTATTTTCCCAAGTGAGTCTTCATGCAGAATATGGCGGTGTAGTTCCAGAACTAGCTTCTAGAGACCATATTCAAAGAGCCATACCCTTGATTAAAGAGGCTCTTAATGAGAGTGGAATCAAATTAAATGAACTAACTGGCATTGCATATACTGCTGGACCAGGCTTATCGGGAGCACTTTTAGTTGGTGGTTCAATTGCTCAGAGTTTAGCATGGGGTCTAGGTATCCCTGCATTAGGTGTTCATCATATGGAAGGACATCTTTTAGCACCACTTTTAGAGGTTGAAAGGCCGGAATTTCCTTTTGTAGCGCTTTTAGTTTCTGGAGGCCATACATTGCTTGTCGATGTTCCTAGAATTGGTGAATATAAAATTCTAGGAGAGTCACTGGATGATGCAGTTGGTGAGGGGTTTGATAAAACTGCAAAAATACTTGGTTTGGGTTATCCAGGCGGTCCTGCTCTGGCAAATCTAGCTAAACAAGGTGACAAGAATCGATTCACTTTTCCAAGGCCGATGACAGATAGACCCGGACTTGATTTTAGTTTTAGTGGTTTGAAGACATACGCAAGAAACACATTCATTGACTTCCCTGAAGAGAAAGCTAATATTGCTAAAGCATTTGAAGTTGCAGCCACTGAAACATTAACAATAAAATGCAATAGAGCGCTTAAACAAACTGGATATAAAACACTTGTGGTTGCTGGTGGAGTTAGCGCTAATTTGTCCCTGCGTGAATCTTTGAATGAGATGACAACAAAAAATAATGCAAGTGTTTTTTATCCTGCGCTAGATTTTTGCACGGATAACGGTGCGATGATTGCGCTAGCTGGCCACTATAGATTTCTCGCAGGCCAAAGTAATCAAAATTATGAAATAACCATTAAGCCTCGATGGAGTCTTGAAGAGCTTCTACCGGTGGATTAATTATTCGATTTTCGTTATGGAGTCTCTGTTTCCAGAGCATAGAGTATAATTTAACTCACAAATAAAACTTCTCAGCCAAATAAATACTCTTATGATTATTATTCCTGCAATCGACTTAAAAGATGGTCAATGTGTCCGCCTCCGTAAAGGGATTATGGAGGATACAACTGTTTTTTCAAATAATCCTACTGAAATGGCTTCCAAATGGGTTGCAGAGGGAGCAAGAAGACTTCATTTGGTTGACCTCAATGGCGCCTTTGAGGGTAAACCTATAAATGCTGACTGTGTCAATGAGATTACTAAGTCTTTCCCAAATCTTCCAGTACAAATTGGTGGAGGTATTCGTGATTTACAGACTGCAAATGCATATATTGAAGCAGGGATAAGCTATCTCATCATTGGAACTATGGCAGTAACCAACCCTGATTTTGTGGAAAAACTTTGTGATGAGTTTCCTAATAAAATTATTGTGGGTCTTGATGCCAATAATGGTCTTGTTGCTACAGATGGTTGGGCAAAACAAACAGATATAGATGTTGTAGAACTATCAAAAAAATATGAACAGTATGGAGTTAATTCTATTGTTTATACTGACATTGCAAGGGATGGGATGATGCAAGGTGTCAATGTTGAAGCTACTGCAAATCTTGCTAAAAAAACATCGATTCCAATCATTGCATCTGGCGGGATAACTAATCTGGATGATATAGCGGCACTTTTGAAAAATGCACATCATGGGATAATGGGCGCTATAACTGGAAGGGCTATATATGAGGGGCAGCTAGACTTCAATGATGCCCAAACAATGAGTGATATTTATGATAGTTGAGGTGGCTTATGCCATAGCTAACAAGCAAAGCCTTATTAGTATTGAGGTAGAAAATGGTACAACACTTAAAGAGGCAGTTTTGGCATCAGGTATTCTTGATACTTATAAGGAAATTGATTTATATAAAGACAGAGTAGGTATTTTTTCAAAATTCGCAACCTTAGAGACAATACTGAGAGAGAAAGACAGAGTTGAGATTTATAGACCTCTCATTGCTGATCCAAAAAAAGTTCGTAAAGAGAGGGCAGCTGAGGGTAAGGCAATGCGAGTCAATAAAAAGGCCTAATTCAAGGTAAAATAGACCACCCATAACACATTTAATAATTTTATGAGCGACGACAAACCTCCGAGTAGATCATTTTTTAAGTTATTTGATAAGTTTTTTCCTAAAACTTTAAAACCAAGAGCACAACTAATGCAGGCCTTAGAGGAGGCTGAAGAGAATCTCGTAATTGACCCTTACAGTAGGTCAGTTATTGAGGGAGCATTACAGGTTGAAAGTTTAAAAGTGCGCGATGTCATGGTTCCACGATCAAAGATGATCATGATTGATTCTGAGGCAACTACAAAAAATCTCCTCCAGGTTATGGTGGCATCGTCTCACTCAAGATTTCCAATTCATAACGAAGAGCAAGACTCAATTTTAGGTGTTGTTTTAGCTAAAGATTTGCTGTCACATTTTGCACAGAACCAAGAGGAAGAATTTAACTACAGAGAGTATCTTCGAGACGCTTTATCTGTCCCTGAAAGTAAGCCATTGGGAGCTTTACTGCGTGAGTTTCAACAAAATAAATCACATATGGCAATAGTACTTGATGAGTATGGTGAAATAGCTGGATTGGTAACTTTAGAGGATGTCATAGAGCAAATTGTTGGAGAAATTGAAGACGAACATGATAAAGAGGAAGACAACATTATAGATTATGGCGATGGTCGTTATTTGCTTCAAGCCAACACAACATTGACAGAATTTAATGAGTTTTTTAATTCGAGTATTGCTAGTGATGATTATGATACTGTTGCCGGATTAGTTATCTCTGGCTTTAGTTACTTGCCCGAACAAATGAGTGAAATCAGTCTTCATGGATTCCAATTCAAAGTTTTAAAAACAGACAACCGTAGGCTACACCTTCTTGAAGTTCAACATAAGCTGAGTGATCACAAAGTTAAAGAATGAAAAAAGCAATCATTGAGGCTTCATTTAATATCAGTCAGTTAGTATAATCCAGCATTATGAATTCACTAGAACAGACAACGCAATTAGTCATCGACCTCATTAAGCAAAATAAAGCGAGCGATTTCGAGTTTTCTATTGGAAGGAGCTCAGGAGTTTCAACGGCAGTAAGATTGTCAAATGTAGAAACACTTCAATATCACTTGGATACAAGTTTTGATGTCAGTGTCTATTTTGGAAAGAATAAAGGTCAAGCGACCAGTGTTGATCTTAGCAAAGAAAGCTTAAAAAAAGCTATTGATTCAGCTTGTATGATTGCTAAATACACTCAAGAGGATCCATTTAATGGTTTGGCGCCAAAAGATAAAATGGCTTGGGATGCACCTGATTTGGATCTTTATCATCCATGGAAATTGGAAGCTAAGCAGAGTATAGAAATTGCCACAGAATGTGAACAAATTGCACTTGAGCAGAATGAAATTGATAACTCTGATGGCGCTGAATTATCAAGTTATGAGGGTGAAACTTATTACGCAAATTCAAATGGATTAGTTACAAGTATAAAAAATACCAGACACTCTCTTCACTGCTCTTTGATTGCTAAAAGAGATGCAGAAATGCAGACTGCTTATGAGTATTCAATTGCATTAGATTCAAATGATTTAATAAGCCCTTCTAAAATAGGTCAAAAGGCAGCAAGCCTAGCACAACAAAAACTTGGCTCAAGAAATTTAAAATCTCAGAAGTGTCCTGTTATTTTTGTACCAAGACAGTCCTCAGGTTTATTCTCTCAATTGCTTGGTGCTCTCAGTGGTTCAAGACAATTCAAGAAAACCTCTTTTCTTCTTGACTCATTAGGTAAGGTTGTTTTGAATGAATCGATCAGTATATTTGAGGATCCATTAAAAGCTAAAACACTTGGAGCAAGAGCATTTGACCTAGACGGTGTATTAAAATCTAAGCAGTTTTTTGTAGAAAATGGCATAGTTTCAACTTACATGATGGGCCAATATTCTGCCAATCAACTTGGTTTAAAAACCACCGCAAATGCCGGAGGAGTGAGTAATTGTAGAGTTAATTCTAATTATGATGGGGGGCTTGCTGAGCTAACCAAAGAAATCAAAAAAGGCCTCATTGTTACAGACTTGATGGGGCATGGTGTCAATGCAACAACAGGTGATTATTCTCGAGGTGCAAGCGGCTTTTGGGTAGAAAATGGAGAGATTCAATACCCAGTCTCTGGCATCACAATAGCTGGAAACTTAAAGGATATGCTTAAAAACATTACCTATGTTGGTAATGATTTTGATCTAAGAAGCAATCTAAAAGTAGGTACCACCTTGATAAGTGAAATGACAATTGCTGGGGAAGGGTAATTGAAAGAGTTTGATGTCATCATAGTTGGTGGCGGCATGATTGGACTCTCATTAGTGGTTGAACTATCAAAAAAAATGGAATTAAGTATTGCAATTATTGACCCAAATAATTGTAATCCAACAATAACTGACTCATTTCATACCCGGGTTAGCGCTATTACACCATCTACCCAAGATTTTTTATGTTCAATCAATGTCTGGGATAAGATAAAAAGAAAAAAAGGGTTTAGTGCCACCAAAGTTTGGGATCAAAACTCACATGGCCATCTTAATTTCTATGCAAAAGATGAAGGCATTGAATACTTAGGTCACATTGTAGAGAATGATCTCATTCAAGCTGCCCTTTTTAATGCGGTTGATCAATCTAAAGTCACCATGATTAATGCAAAGCTAACTGAACTCACAAAAACAGACTCAGGTTATACATTAGATCTAGATAATGGTGAAAGTTACTCATGTAACCTTTTGATCGGGGCAGATGGACCTCAATCAAAAGTAAGAGATTTGGCAGAGATTCAAGTCACCGAGCATGATTATCAACAAAAAGCAATTATTGCAAATATTGTAAGTGAAAAGCCTTTGATGGATACCACATGGCAAAGATTTTTATCAGATAGTATTCTTGCCATATTGCCTCTATCAGAAAATCAGGCTTCGATTGTTTGGTCCTGTAAAGAGACACTTGCTAATGAGCTTGAAACAAAAACAATAAGCATATTCAATAAAATGTTATCTGAGGCATCAGAGTATCAATTTGGATTTTTGGAGCTTCAAAGTAGTAAGAAAAGTTTTCCTTTGGTCTCAAGAAGTGCAAAAGAGTACGTTCTTGAAAATTTAGCATTGATTGGTGATGCTGCTCACAATATTCATCCACTGGCTGGCCAAGGTGCAAATCTGGGCTTTTCTGATGTCATCGAGCTCAGTAAACAGTTATCCGAAAATATTGATAAACCAATGGGAGATTTTATTGTTCTTCGAAAGTATGCAAGAGCAAGAAGGCTAGACAATGAAATGATGTCAAAGACCATGACAGGACTGGACTGGATTTACAAAGAGAATAACGAATCAATAAGATGGCTTAGGGGTTATGGAATGAATTTAATAGATGAAACTCCCATCCTAAAATCTTTTTTTCAAAGACAAGCCTTAGGAAAAGTGAATAAAAATAGTTAACGTATAAATCGCGTTGGTGTGACTATTCCATCAACTGGAACATCCCAAGGCTGAGAGGAAAGACGACTTACCTCTTGAGCATCAAATGCTAATCCAAATAATTTTGGTACTCGAAAATTCTTTAATTTGGTATGAAAGCTCAGAGTTTTATCATAGAATCCTCCCCCCATTCCAAGTCGATTTTTACTTGTATCAAATCCGACAAGAGGCATCAAAATAAGATCCATCTTATGAGCGCCAACAAGAGGACTAAAGATTGGCTCATCTATACCAAATCTATTCTTTCTAAATAGTTTACCCATCTTTGCAAACTTTAGTTTTTCCCCAACAAGAATCGGCAAATATACATAATAACCCTGATGTTTTAAAAAATTTATGGTGTCAATAGTTTCGATTTCACCATCATTAGGTGTGAAAATTGCAATATGTTTCGCATTTCTGAAGATGGCATGTTTTTGACATTGATACAGGAGTTTTTTGCCTTGCTTTTTTCGAGTTGGCGTATCGATTGACTTTCTAATGATTCTTAGTTTTTTTCGAAGTTCTTTCATTCGGCAATTTATTTAAATATGTACTAATTTTAGCAGTACAAAAAATGCAAAGAATGGTTATTTAGAATTAGATTAGAGGGTCCATTGTGCCGTGTTGACATGGTCCTGAACCATTCTGGTTCAAGGCGGAAGTTCGATGTTTACCGTAGGTTTCCCACTTCAAGGTGGGCATACACAAAAGTAACCAATCTCATCTCCTTTTCTATACTTAATCGGCTCAGGGAAATAAATCAAGCACGAACACAACAGATAGATAAATTATCACCTTTAGAGGATTGAATTGCAATGGTATTTCTTCTTTTATTTGCTTAAATTTTTAGGGACAGATAATTTGATAATTTCATTTACTGTTTTATTAAAAATCTATTCCTATAAAATGCTTGTTCCATTTTTTATAAAAAACCCCCAAGTGACTGTATTAGCTGCAATTTTATTATTAATTATTATCATGGACCCTATTGGAAACGTGCCTGTATTTCTTAGTATCCTTAAAAATATACCAATTGAGAGACGAAGAATCATCATTGTTCGTGAATTATTAATTGCCCTAGTCATTTTGTTATTTTTTATGTTTGTTGGAAGATATATTCTTCAGTTGTTAGATATAGATCAGTCTTCGCTTGGTATTACTGGTGGAATAATATTATTTATTATTGCCATTAGAATGATTTTCCCTGGAACAAAACCTATCTTTAGTCACAATGAGAATACTGAGCCTCTAATTGTGCCGCTTGCTGTCCCAATGCTAGCTGGCCCATCAGCAATAGCAGCAGTAATACTGTTTATGGCACAAGAGCCAAATAGGTGGGTTGAGTGGACTTTTGTTGTATTTGTTGCTTGTTTAATAACTGGGATTATATTAATCTCATCAGAGGCATTGGGAAGAAAACTAGGTAACAGGGCATTAATTGCTATTGAAAGGTTAATGGGAATCTTGCTGATAATGGTTTCTGTTGACTTTATTCTTGACGGATTAAAACAAACATTCAATATTTAGATTTCTTTCTTAAATTTTAAACTTCTCTGCTTCTATTCAAATTTGCTATGTAAGCTTGCAAAGGCTATAATGGCGCCTTTTTTACAACTTAATGGCGAAGAATTTGGCACCTATAGTAATGAAATTTGGAGGCACAAGTCTTAGAGATGAGGATTGTCGCTCTTATGCTTTAAAGCATATTAAGAACTACCACGAGTCTGGAGAGAGAATTGTGGTTGTTGTTTCTGCTATGGGACGAAAAGGTGAGCCATATGCCACGGATACCCTTGTTGCCCTTCTTAGGGATGTGGGTCACAATATTAATCCAAGGGAGTTGGACCTAGTGATGAGCGTTGGAGAAACGTTAAGTTCTGCTTATTTTTCTCACCTTTTGAGTCACAATGGAATGCCTGCCGAGTCATTTAATGGAAGGCAATCTGGAATTCTTACAGATGACAATGCAGGCAATGCTGAAATTTTAGATATTAATCCTGCTCGAATTGTTGAAGCTCTTGATAATGGTTTCATCGCGGTAGTGGCAGGTTTTCAAGGTGTCAATGATAAGGGTGATATTCGCACTCTTGGAAGAGGGGGGAGTGATACTTCAGCTGTAGCACTCGCATCTGCATTGGGAGCTGAAAAAGTTGAAATTTTTTCTGATGTGGATGGTATAGCTAATTGCGATCCAAGACAGGTTGAGGGTTCTAGCTACTTAGAATCTATTAGTGTTAATCAGATGCTTGCAATGGCTGATGAGGGATCTAGAGTGATTCATCCAAGAGCAATCAAAGCGTCATTAAAAACTCAAACACCAATTATTGCTAAAAACACCTTTAATGATTCAGAAGGTACTTTGATACACCATGACATATCTAAAAAGAAAGAGGTTGTTGCTATTGCCCATCGTGAAAGTATGGTTCTGATAGAGTTCGCATTGGAGCATAAGGCCGCAAGTCATGTTAATGGTGTTGTCAATATTGACTCAAAGAGACTGCTACTAAATGACGATGTGTATTTGAGTGATAAGTTGGCCCAGCTAGAGGAGAAGCTCGGCTTCTATAAGTTAAGTAGACACTGGGCAACGATCTCTGTGGTATTTAATAATAAAGTTTCAAAAAAACCCGCCGAACTCGACTATGCTGAATTGCTGGATTCCCCAGATACCATTATCAGATACCTCCTAAAAGAGGTTAAAGTTAGAGAAACCTTGAAATTTTTACATGGCAGATATACAAGCTAATTTAAGGCTTATAACCTGCGTTATTTACATAACTTAAAAGCACTTCATCTGTAAACGCTGCCTCAAGTTCAGCCGCCTTTGTCTCGACTGGCTCTTTTAAATCTCCGTCTGCAATTTCAGTGACTTCATTGTGCCAATCTGTAAGGTATGCATCTGCATCTGTAGAGTCACCTACCGTTGCAGCAGAGTCAACAGCCTCCATAAAGCGATTATCTAGCTGAAGTTTTTCAACCTCCCTCCTGCTTTTTTTTATCATCACCTGTGTAGGTATATCACGCCATTTAATAACAGTTAGCTTCATTTTATTCTCCAAAAAAACAACATATAATTATCCCAATAAATTTCAAAAAATTCTACCATTAACTTATTGATGTAATTGCTATAATTTAGGTATATAATTCACGTTTTTCGAAGTTAGAATTTGTATTGAGGAAGGTATGAAAAATAAAGCACAAGTAGTTGTAATTGGTGGCGGTGTTGTGGGCGCTGGGACACTTTATCATTTGGCTAAAAAAGGTTGGACTGATGTTGTATTAGTAGAACGTAAAGACTTAACTTCTGGTTCAACTTGGCATGCTGCTGGATTATTGCCTCTATTTAATATGAGCTACTCAGTGGGGAAGCTGCATCAGTATTCAGTCGATTTTTATCATGATCTTGAAAAAGAAACGGGTATGAATGTTGGCTTTAGTGTCGTATCAAACATCCGCTTAGCAAATTGCCAGGATCGAATGGATGAATATAAATACTATTCTGGTGTTGGAAGTACCGTAGGTGTTGATGTTAAATTTTTAACTCCAGACGAAGTTAAAGAGGTTTGGCCTTTATGCAATACTGAAGGCCTGCTTGGCGCAATTCAGCATCCAGATGATGGCTATATTCAGCCAGCAGACTTAACTCAAGCATTGTGCAAAGGCGCTAGAAATCGTGGCGCTGAAATCTATGAAAACACGATCGTAACTGATTTAGAACAGCAAAAAGATCATACATGGGTAGTCAAGACTGATCAAGGTGATATTGCTTGTGAACATATTGTCTCATGTACCGGAAGCTTCGCAAGAAAAACAGGTGAAATGGTGGGTCTCGATGTACCTGTAATACCTGTTGAGCATCAGTTCCTCGTAACAGAGCCACATCCTGACATTTTAGAAAGAAAGAAAAAAGGCCTACCTGAAATGGCTGTACTTCGTGAATCTGATGCGGCTTATTACCTTCGTGAAGAGGCTGGGGGAATGATCTTAGGTATCTATGAAAAAGGAGCGCCTGCATGTTATGTTGATGGCCCAAGTGACGACTCAAAGTATGAGTTGTTTAATGGTGAACTTGACCGCTTAATGCCACATATTGATGCTTGTATAAATCGGGTTCCAGCTTTTGGCGAGGTTGGAATTAAAGAAATTTATAATGGCGCTATTGCGTATACGCCAGATGGCAACCCAATTGTTGGTCCTGCTCCAGGACTTAAAAATTTCTGGTTGAATGAGGGACATAGTTTTGGAATAACTGCTGCTGGTGGTGCTGGTTGGCAGCTTGCAGAGTGGATGGTTGATGGTGAGCCAACCGTTGATATGATGGGTGTGGATCCGCGTCGATTTGGGCCCTATGCCACTCGTGGATATTTGAAAGAAAAGAATGAAGAGGCATACGCAAATGTTTTCACTACGCACTATCCTGATGAAGAGAGGAGTGCGGCAAGACCTCTCAAAACTGCACCATGCTATGATCGAATGAAAGACTTGGGTGCGGTTTTTGGATCTGTTTATGGTTGGGAGCGTCCAAACTGGTTTATGCCAAGTTTAGATTATTCACTCACTGCTGAAGATTTAAATCAGGCAGATCCTTCCAAGGTTATTCTTAACAAAAACCACTCTAAAGCACTAGATGATGGACGCATTGTTGAAAAGAATTCATTTCGCCGCTCCAACTACTTTGAACATGTTGGAAATGAGTGTAAGCATGTCAATGAGAACGTAGGTCTTCTTGATATGTCAGCCTTTGCGAAGTGTATTGTTAAGGGGCCTGGTGCAGAGGAATGGTTGGAATATATCTTTGCTAATAAGATGCCTCAAACTATCGGCAGGATTAGTCTGGTTCATATGCTATCTTTGAATGGCGGAGTCAGATCAGAATTTACAGTTTATAAAACTGGACCTCAAAGCTATTATTTAGTTTCCGCTGGTGCGTTTGAAACACATGACCATGATTATTTATTCAAACTTGCTCCTAAAGATGGAACTGTAAGCATTCAAAGAGTTACAACACAAACAGGTGTTCTTGTATTGGCTGGACCAAGGTCTCGAGATGTTCTTCAAAAGCTTACGGATACAGATCTATCAAATGAAAACTTCAAGTGGCTAACTGGGAGAAAAATCAATGTTGGATATGCATCTGCTGAAGCACTTCGTGTTAACTTTGTTGGCGAATTAGGTTGGGAGCTGCATCACCCAATTGAGATGCAAAATTATATCTTCGATCAAGTAATGGAAGCTGGTGCTGAATTTGATATCAAACCTTTTGGTATTCGTGCAATGGATAGTATGCGTCTTGAAAAATCGTATCGTCTCATTCCTAGAGAAATGTCAATTGAATATTCTGCCTATGAATCTGGATTAGATCGTTTTGTTAGGCTGGATAAAGAAAATGATTTTATTGGTAAAAAAGCCTTGAAAGATTGGCAAGACCGAGGTGCTTCAAACGGTTTTGTAACTATGGAAGTGCAGGGTGTTGTTGATGCAGATGCTCGAGGCTCTGAGGCTATTTATAAGAATGGTGAAGTTGTGGGAAGAGCAACCTCAGGAGGTTTTGGTTGGCGCTGTGGTAAGTCGCTAGCGTTAGGCCTTGTCAAGAAAGATCTAACTTCAATTGGAACTGAACTTGAAATTGAAATACTAGGTGAGAAATATAAGTCAGTTGTTATAGAAGAGTCACCATTTGATCCTGCTAACGAAAGTTTGAGGTCCTAACTATGTCTCTCATTAAAACAAAATCTGAACTTCATGAACAAATGGTGACTTGGCGTCACTATATTCATAAACACCCAGAACTTAGTTTTAAAGAGGAGATGACTAGTGACTTTATAGCTTCTGTTTTAGAGTCTAATAATATTGAAATGCATCGCGGTCTTGCAGTCACAGGAATAGTTGCTACTGTTCATGGAACAAAAAAAGGCAAAGCTATTGGACTGCGTGCTGATATGGACGCTCTTCCAATTCAAGAGAGGAATGAGTTTAGTCATAAATCTATTCATGACGGAAAGATGCACGCTTGTGGGCATGATGGTCATTCAACAATGCTTCTCGGGGCTGCTGTTTATTTAAAACAGAATAATGATTTTTCTGGTACTGTTCATTTTATTTTTCAGCCTGCAGAGGAAGGTGGGGGTGGTGGCCGGGTTATGGTTGAAGAAGGTATATTTGAAAAATTTCCTTGTGAGGCAGTTTATGGGATGCATAATTGGCCAGGTATGGCGGAAGGTCAGTTTGCCGTTCATGATACTGCAGTAATGGCTGCAAATGAAACACTCAAAATTACAATTAAAGGCAAGGGTGGTCATGCCGCTATGCCAGACCAATGTGTTGATCCAATTGTTATAGGAGCTCAAATCATTACAGCGATTCAAAGTGTTGTTTCAAGAAATGTTGCACCACTAGATTCTGCAGTGGTGAGTGTTACTATGGTTGATGCAGGATTTGTATCTAACGTCATTCCGAATGAAATGAATTTAACAGGCTCACTGAGATACTTTAAGTCTGAGGTTGGGGATGATGTGAAGAAAAAAATTAAGACTATTGCTGAAGGAATTAGTCAGTCTATGGGGGCAACAGCATCATTCAGCTCAGTTCCAAATTACCCTGCAACTGTGAATACTCCAAAGCATGCTAAGCTCTGTGCTAGTGCTGCTGAAGTGGTTGTAGGTAGTGCAAATGTTTTAAGGAATGAGAAGCCTAGTATGGGCTCTGAAGATTTCTCATTCTTGCTTAATGCATCTGAAGGTGCATATATTTGGATTGGTAACGGACTTGTTCCAGAAGATGGACCTGAAGGTGGCTGTATGCTTCATAATACTCAATATGATTTCAATGACGAAATTCTTCCACTCGGAAGCAGCTACTGGGTAGAGTTAGTTAAAGGAATCCTAAAGTAATTTTTAAAGGTTTAGCTTATGTTTTCTAAGGCAATTGTTAGAACTCCTGGAAAAAGTTTAATTGATGGCCTCACTGATTCCAAACACCTAGGCTCTCCAGATTATCAAAAGGCTATCACTCAGCATAAGTCCTATATCAAGGCTCTTCAGTCATGCGGCCTTGAGGTTCATGTATTGGAATCTTGTGAGGATTATCCTGACTCGACTTTTGTAGAAGATGTAGCTCTCATAACCCCAAAATGTGCCATTTTTACCCGTCCAGGCGCCGAGTCCAGAAGAGGCGAGGTTGAACAAATTGAAACCGTTTTAAGGGATCAATTTGATAATGTTGAGCGTGTTGAGGCTCCTGGAACTATAGAGGCGGGTGATATCATGATGGTTGATAATCATTATTATATTGGATTATCAGATCGAACAAATATTCAAGGCGCTGAGCAAATTATTGGGATTCTTAATAAATATGGCTATACAGGATCTACTGTAAATCTCAAAGAAGTGCTCCATCTTAAGACTGGTCTTTCTTATCTCGAAAACAACCTATTGGTTATATGTGGTGAATTCAAAAATGACCCTATTTTTTCAAGATTTGATCACATTGATATACCTGAAGAAGAGAGTTATGCTGCAAATTGTATTTGGGTAAACGATAATGTTCTTATTCCAACTGGATACCCACTTGCGAAAGGGAAAATAATTAGCACTGGGTATAACGTTATAGAGGTTGACGTTTCTGAATACAAAAAACTTGACGGTGGTTTGAGCTGCCTATCACTCAGATATTAAAAAGTTTCTACACTAAAGCTAACTTTCTAGTGTTTAAAATGTCGCATTCCTGTAAATACCATAGCAATCCCATGCTCATTAGCTGCTGAGATTACTTCCTCATCGCGCATTGATCCTCCTGGATGAATAATTGCATTTATACCGACTTGAGCGGCTGCATCTATACCATCACGGAATGGGAAGAATGCATCTGACGCCATGACAGAACCTTTTACCTCTAAGTTTTCATCGGATGCTTTAATGCTGGCAATCTTCGCTGAATAAACTCTAGACATCTGACCTGCCCCAACACCTATGGTCATTTGATCTTTTGCATAGACGATTGCATTTGACTTAACGTACTTTGCAACTTTCCATGCAAATAATAAATCCTTCATCTGAGATTCAGTCGGACTTAAAGAGGTTACGCAATTCATATCAGATGGATTTAATAAGGTTAGGTCTTTATCTTGAATGAGCAGGCCACCAGATATTTTTTTATAGTCAAAAGCTGGTTGTGTTTTTTCTAGATCACCACACTCAAGAACTCTAATATTTTCCTTTTTTAATAAAATAGATCTTGCACTATCAGCAATCTTTGGGGCAATGATGACCTCTACAAACTGTTGGTTGATAATGCACCCAGCAGTTTCTTTATCTAACTCACGGTTAAAAGCAATAATCCCTCCAAATGCAGAGGTAGGGTCTGTAAGGTAGGCGCTTTGATAAGCTTGGAAGATATTTTCTCTCGTTGCAACACCGCAAGGATTTGCGTGTTTAATAATGACACAGCTAGGTTCTTCAAAATCCCTGACACACTCTAAAGCAGCATCCGCATCGGCTAGATTATTAAATGAAAGAGGCTTACCTTGGATTTGTTGACTAGATGATACCGATGCCTCATTGAGATTTGATTCTTTATAAAAGGCAGCATTTTGATGAGGATTTTCACCATAGCGCATAGCTTGTGATTTGATCAATTGAAGATTTAATGTATTTGAAAAGCCATCATTCATTCTGCCAAGATAATTTGCAATAGCGCCATCATATTGTGCTGTATGTTCAAAGGTTTTGAGAGCTAATGACTTTCTCATTTCATGAGTTGTATCACCCCTATTAGTTATTTCATCGAGTACCAATTGATAATCAGAACTATCAACAATCACAGTGACTGAAATATGATTTTTAGCGCTTGATCGAAGCATAGCAGGGCCACCAATATCAATATTCTCAATAGCATCTTCCTCAGTGCAGTTTGGATTTTGGATGGTTTTTTGAAATGGGTATAAATTGACAACCACTAGATCGATTGGTTTAATTTGATTCTGTGACATCACCTCTTCATCTTTTCCTCTTCTAGCTAAAATTCCACCATGAATCTTTGGGTTAAGAGTTTTGACGCGACCAGCCATCATTTCAGGATAGCCAGTATAGTCAGATACTTCAGTTACAGGAATGTTGTTATCCCTAAGGAGTTTTGCTGTTCCGCCTGTAGATAAAATTTCTATATTTAATAACGAGAGGCCTTTTGCAAATTCAGCTATTCCAGATTTATCTGAAACGCTGATTAAGGCTCTTTTTATAGGCATTTTAGGATTAAGAGGTGTAGATATTTTTAAGAATTAAATTATAAACTCTTAGAGGTTATAAAGGCTTGCTTTTTTCTTTAAGGTAGCACGGTTTATACCAAGTATTCTGGCTGCCTCACTTTGATTTTGATTGACTTTATCAAGAACATACTTAATAGTTGCTGACTCAGCTTGTTGCGTAACCATCTTAAAAACACCATTAGATGATTCACCGTTCAAGTCTGAGAAATACTTCTCAAGATTTTCTTTAATGCAATCCTGTAAACCCCTTTGTTTCATATTGAATACAAAAATTCATGAAATTTCGAATATTGTTCAGAGTGATCTGACACTCTGTTAATGCTTGGCCAAAAGGCTAGGCCTTTTTCTTGGTCAAGGTGCATAGAATACCAAAAAATATGCTTTCTGGATAGTTGTGTTCCCATTTTATGACCATAAAAATCATGAATTTGTGAAATATGACCCAAAATCAATGGAATTTTTTTCTCTAATGTTGGCTCTTCTCCTGTTTCACCAGATGTCAGAAATTGATTAACTTGATTAATCAACCAGGGGTTTCCTTGCGTGGCTCTTCCAAGCATCACTGCATCTGCACCAGTGAAGTCTAATATATCTTTAGCTCTTTTTGGCGAATCAATATCTCCATTTGCTACAACTGGAATTGATACTTGGCTTGCAATTTTTTTGACTGTATCAAATTCAGCATCACCATTGTATTTCTGTGATCTCGTTCTGCCATGTATTGCAAGCATCTTTATGCCATTATCTTCTGCAATTTTTGCAATTGTTGGTGCATTTTTATTTTCCTCATCCCAGCCTGTTCTCATTTTGAGAGTGACAGGAACTTCAACAGCATTTACTACAGCTTTTAAAATATCTTCTACCAATTCTTCATTTTGCATGAGAGCGGATCCAGCTGCTTTATTGCATACTTTTTTTGCTGGACATCCCATATTGATATCAATAATATCTGCCCCAAATTCTAATGCTTTAATTGCAGAATTTGCTAGTTCTTGTGCCTCTGATCCAGCAATTTGAATGCTGATAGGCAGTTGTTCCGAGCTAAAATCCAAGCGGTGTTTTGATTTATTTGAATTTAATAGATGATTTTGAATTACCACCATTTCAGATGTTGTAAGGCCAGCACCTTGATCCCTGCATATCATTCTAAAGGGTTTGTCACTTGTGCCTGCCATGGGTGCAAGCAGTACTTTCGAAGTTAGTTTATGTGAACCGATATTCATAAAGATATTAACTTAAAGCTTTTTTGTTTGCTTTTCCGCTTTCTTTTTAAGTCTCTTCTGCTTTAGTTTTGATAAATGGTCCACAAACAATATTCCATTTAAATGATCCATTTCATGCTGAATACAAACAGCAAGCATCTCACTTGCTTCAATCTCAAATGATTGACCTAGTTCATTCAGGGCACTGACTTTAATTTCATTAGCTCTTTTAACACTCTCATAATAATTTGGTACTGAAAGGCAACCCTCTTCCCATTCAATTTCACCATTTTTTTCAATAATCTCAGGGTTAATAAGGCAGATTGGCTCATTACACTCTTCTGATACATCAACAACTATAAGGCGCTGATGAAAGTTAACTTGAGTTGCTGCAAGACCAATTCCTGGCGCATCATACATAGTTTCAAACATATCTTTAACTTGCTTTTTTATCTCACTGTTAACATTCTCAACTGGCTTTGCAACAGTTCTTAAGCGCTTATCAGGGTATTTGAGAATTTCTAATATCATGACTTAGTCATTACTGTGTTTTGAATTTTGCTCATTTTATTTGGATAATCTTGGTTATAGTGCAATCCTCTACTCTCTTTTCTAGACAGTGCAGATTCTACAATAATTTTAGAAGTTTGAGCTAAGTTTCTTAGTTCAATTAAATCCTCGGTTACAGTATAAATACGATAATACTCATCAACTTCTTTATTAATTTGCTGAATTTTTAGATATGCGGAGTTCAGTCGATTATTACTTCTAACGATGCCAACAAAGTTCCACATGATGAGTCTTATTTCGTGCCATAAATGAGCAATAACTACTTTTTCTTTAGAGGGCGCAACTCTTGAGTCGTCCCATTTTTCAATTTTAGTTTGTGAATTTTCAAATTCACTACCGTTAATATGATTGGCACAGGATTTAGCAAACACTACGCACTCAAGCAAGGAGTTACTTGCCATTCTATTTGCACCATGCACTCCAGTATGTGCGACTTCACCAACGGCATAAAGATTGTTTATGCTGCTTTGTGCATCTATGTTTGTATTAACGCCACCACAAGTGTAATGTGCAGCAGGAACAACTGGGAGAGCTTCTTTAGATATATCAATACCAAGCTCTTTGCAGCGCTGAGTGATTGTTGGAAATCTAGATTTAATCCACTCTTTATCTTTAAATGAGAAGTCTAGATAGACACAATCATAGCCATTAACCTTCATCTCATTATCGATTGCTCTTGCAACGATATCACGAGGTGCTAGCTCAAGTCGATCGTCGTATTTATGCATAAACTCCTGACCATCAGGCAAAAGAAGTTTTGCACCCTCACCTCTAAGAGTCTCTGATATTAAAAAAGATTTGGCATGCGGATGAAAAAGACATGTAGGATGAAATTGGGTAAATTCCATGTTGGAAATCTCGCATCCTGCTCTGTAAGCCATCGCAATACCATCTCCAGTTGAAGTATCTGGGTTTGAAGTGTACAAATAAGATTTTGAAGCGCCACCAGTTGCAAGAATAGTTTTGTTTGAACTAAAGGTCACTACCTCCTTCGAGTTTTTATCAAACACATATGCGCCATAACAATTTTTATCTTTAACAACAAGGTCGACAGCAACATATTCTTCAAAAAGCTCTATGTTATTTTTTTGCCTTACCTTAGCAAGAAGGTTGACTTGGATTGACTGACCCGTTTTATCGGCAACATGGGCCACTCTTTTTGAGCTGTGACCACCCTCAGTTGTGAGATCATAGCTATTATTGATGTGAGAAAATTGAACACCAGTGCTTTCAAGATCTTTAATAGCCTGGGGGGCTTGCTCTACCATATACCTGATACTCTTTTCGTTCCCGAGGTTAAAGCCGGTGTTAACAGTGTCTTCAATATGTGAATCAAAATTATCTTCTGGATCTAGTACAGCTGAAATTCCACCTTGGGCATAATACGAAGAGCCTTCCAATATTTTATCTTTAGCAATCACCGCTATTGAGGTGCTACTTGAGAGCTGAACAGCACTCATTAATCCAGCAGCTCCAGAGCCTATTATAAGAACATCGAATTGATATTTTTTAGCCATAGTTTATTGTCACAAAAAGACACAAAATTAAAAAATATTAAAATATTTTTTATATATAATTTCCCGCAAGTTAAACACTACTATATTTAACTTATTTCTCCTTTTAATAGTAGACTAACCCCACACTCTTATTCGAGGTGGGGTTTTTTATTTTAAGGATTTTTTTAATTCATTTCTGGTTTAAAAAATATTAGCAATTTGGGTAATAAAGTAAGATTAACAAATACTGCACTGAGCATTGCAATTGCCATAAATATTCCAAAATATATGCTTGGGATAAAGTTTGATAATATTAAAACCAGAAATCCTATAGCAACCGTTGCTGCCGTATAAAACATAGAAACACCAATAGAGTTATGTGCTCTATACATCGAAGCTTCAAAATCAGCATCAACCAAAAGTTCTGATCTAAATCTACTAATATAGTGTATTGCATTGTCAATACCGATCCCAATAGCAATGGCTGCGATTGTGATTGTCATTATATCCAGGGGTATTCTTGCTAAGCCCATTAATCCAAGAATTATTAAAGACGGTATTATGTTTGGAATTACTGCTATTAGAGCAATAGAAATTGACCTAAATACAATTAAGAAAAGCATAAAAATGATTATAAAAACGGTAAAGATAGTTTTAACTTGTGAAGAAAATAAACTTTGAAGAAGATTGTTATAGAGTGAAAACGTTCCAGTGAAATAAAACTCATCCTCACTGAAGTAAAAGCTTTCAACTAATTCTTTTTTGACATCAATGATTAATTGATTCCTATCTAAGTCGGTGGTTGTTTCCTTGATTCTAGCAACGATCCTGATTTGATCAGTTTCGTCTGAAATATGAGGCTTTAAAACTTGTGATTTTGCAAACTCAGGCATATTGTTTTTGCCAAGCATAAGTAAAAACCCATTAGGCGCTTTTCCATCATTTGATTCTTTGAGGACTTGCATAAAGGTGTCAATGGATAAAACTTTTCCGATACTGGGGATGCTGTCAAGATATTGATGAACATCATGGAAGTCCTCTCTTAAGCTTGAATCTGCCCAGTAAGCACTTGCCAAATCATTAAAAACAATTTCAAGCGGAATCGTACCTCCCAACTCTTTGTCAATGAAATTTAGCCCTTGATAGATTTCAGTATCTTTTTTAAAGTAATTGATGAAGCTATTTTCTACAGAGAGTTTACTTAAGCCAAAAATTGCAATAGCACTGACTAGTGCGATTCCTAAAATTATATTTTTGCCACCTTTGTCTGTAGCAATGGCTAACTTTTGAAGTACATAAAATTTTTCAGTTTTGTGGGATGTTTGAGAAGTTGGAAAGAGCGTCATGACTAATGCAAAGCTGACAAATGACAATACAAAAGCAACCGTTACGCCAATACTCATCATTAAGCCAAAATCTATTACAGGCTGAACATGGCTTGTGGTGAGTGAAGCAAATGCAGCTATCGTTGTGACCACAGTATAGAGGCATGGCCTCAACATTTCATTTAGAGTTCTTCGAGTGATTTCATCATTACTCATTCCTGTCTGTTGATTTAAGATTTCTCTATACCGAACAACTAAATGAATGATAACTGAAAGAGTCATGACCAAAAGAAGTGAAAAGAAATTAGCAGAAATCACTGTCACCTTCCAGCCTATAGCGCTAATCAATCCAGTCATAAATAAAGCACCAATGATACTTATCGCAATTGGCATTAATACCCATCTCACTTTATGAAAAAAGAGTGAAAGCATTAATGACATAGCTAGGACTACTGCAAGACTAAATATAATTAAATCACTTTTAATGAAATCAATGACATCATTTCTAATCATCGGGACCCCACCCAAGTATAGTTTAGCGTTATTTTGATATTGACCCATTGTGGTGCGAATCTCTCCTATTAATTGCTTTAATGAATCGTCATTTATTATTTCACGTGGATCATCAGTTGCAAGAGGGATTAATAAGGCCGTGGTTTTTAAATCAGCACTGATAATATTATTAGCGTAAAGGGGGCTGGTTTTAAACTCTTTAGCAACTAAATTTTGGTCTGCTTTTCCGTTGTCAATTGTGTAAACATCACTTGCTAGTTCAACTAATGAGAGTGGCGGTGATTGAAAAAGTGAAACATCTAAAATTGATATGACTGAACTAACTCCATTGATATCTAATAAGTCACCCCTTAGTGAGCCTAGGTAAGTCAGTTGATCTTTTGAGAGAACTGTTCCTTTTTTAGCTGTATAGCTGATGACTAAAGACTCATCTGAGCCAAAGGTCTCTTGAGTATCAAAGTAAAGTTCTAGATTATTATCTCCATCTAAAGATAATGATTCTGATGAGGCATCAAGGGAAAAATGTTGTATCTGAAAAAATGATGAACCGATGAGCACTAAAAATGCCAATAATGACCAAAGAGGCTTCTTAGTCAAAAAATTTAAAATTGAATTAAGCATGCCTGCCTATTCCAAATCAAAAAGAGAATTTTTTAGGTGGTTCATGACCTTTCATGAATTCTAGATGAGTCTCAAAAAGAGATTTAGAGTTCCAAATAAGTTCAGTTTCTCTTAAAATAAGAGTGGCGTGCATTTGATTTTTAGAGCCTAAGACAACAAATAATTTTCCACCTACTTTTAACAGTTTTTTTAAATCATCTTCAATATTGGGAAGAGCAGATCCAATAATAATTGCATCAAACTGCCCCTCTTTAAAGTTTGAGCTATTAAAAGTATCATTAATTAGGTTGGTATTGATTATCTTGAGTTTATCTATATTTTCTTTTGCTTTGACATGTAAGTCATGTTCTATTTCTATGCTTGTCACAGAGTTTGATAGTTTTGCTAGAACCGATGTTAAGTAGCCACTTCCAGTCCCAACCTCTAAAATGTCTTCATTGCCTTGAAGGTTTAGACTATCTAAAATTCTTCCTTCTATTTTTGGAGAAAACATCTTATCTGACTCATTAAGAGGTATTTCAATATCTGCAAATACGAGTTTTTGATATTCCTCTGGCACAAAGTTCTCCCGTGGAGTATCTGAAAGCGCTTGATTTGCTCTCACATTTAGCCCACCCCAAGGTCTTATTTGTTGCTCAATTACATTTTTTCTTGCTTCTTTAATATCCATAATTAACCTACTTTCTTTTCCTTGGCGGCATTAAGTCAGTAATTGTTCCTTCAGCCATTTCTGCTGCAAACGCAGTCGTTTCTGATAATGTTGGGTGAGCATGAATCGTTAACGCAATATCACTCATATCGCAGCCCATTTCAATTGCTAGACTCGCCTCAGCAATTAAGTCACCTGCATTTGTTCCACATATTCCCATGCCGAGAATCTTACCTGATTTAGAATCAAAAAGGCTTTTTGATACTCCTTCAGTTCTTCCAATGCTCAGACTTCTTCCAGAAGCAGCCCATGGGAAAACTCCTTTTTCAAATTCTATTCCAGCTTCTTTGAGCTCCTTTTCAGTTTTGCCAGTCCATGCAACTTCTGGGTCTGTATAGGCAACAGAAGGAATAGTTAGTGCATCAAAACCAGACTTTTCACCACAGATAACTTCAGCAGCAACTTTAGCTTCATGAACTGCCTTATGGGCAAGCATTGGTTGGCCGACAACATCTCCAATTGCGTAGATGTTGTCAACATTAGTTTTCATTTGTTTGTTTGTTCCAATGAAGCCATTGTCATTAATATTGACTCCAGCTTTCTCAGCGTCAATTAACATTCCATTTGGTGTTCTTCCAACGGCAACTAAAACCTTATCAAAAGTATCTGACTCAGGTGCATCTTTACCTTCAAATAAAACTTTAATGCCTTTCTTTAGGGGCTCCATTGAAGTAACTTTAGTGTTTAAAAAGATATTTGCATAATTTTTCTTAGCTTTCTTAAAGAGTGGATTAACAATATCTTTATCAGCAGCAGGAATGATTTGACCTCCGAGTTCAACAATCGTAATTTCAGTGCCAAGAGCATCATAAATTGTGGCCATCTCAAGGCCAATAATCCCACCACCAACGATTAGCATTCGTTTCGGTACGTCATCCAAAAGAAGTGCATCAGTCGAATCCATAACTCTCTTATCATCAAAAGGGAACATCGGGAACTTAGTAACCCTGGATCCTACAGAGATAATGCACTGGTCAAACTCTATAACTTCATCACTTCCATCCAGACTAACTTGATTTTTAGATAAAAATTTGGCATATCCATTAATCACTTTAACTTTTCTTGCTTTGGCAAGTGCATGGATTCCGCCTGTTAGTTTATTCACTATGCCGTCTTTATTTTTCTTAACACCTTCAAGATCAATTTTAGGTTTTGAAAAAGTGATCCCAAGTTCACTTGCATGCTTACTTTCGTTAATTACTTCAGCCGTATGAAGAAGAGTTTTGGATGGAATGCAGCCTACATTGAGACAAACTCCGCCTAATGATTCATAGCGCTCAATTAGGGTCACTTCTTTTCCTAAGTCTGCAGCTCTAAACGCTGCAGTATATCCGCCAGGACCAGATCCAATAACTAAAACTTGAGTTTTAATCATAATAACATCTCCATAATATTACTTAAGACTTGATTTAGTTCAGCCATAAACCTTGCTCCCTCAGCACCATCAATGACCCTATGGTCATAAGAGAGTGCCAATGGAATCATGGCTGTTGGTTCAAAAGTGCTACCATTCCAAATTGGTTTAATTTGAGTTCTTGATACACCTAAAATTGCAACCTCTGGGGAGTTGATGATCGGCGTGAATTGTGTGCCACCAATCCCACCTAAACTGGATATCGTGAAACCAGCCCCCTTCATTTCACTTGAATCTAGTTTGCCTTCCCTAGCTCTCAAAGAAATATCTGCAAGCTCCTCTGAAAGCTCAATCAGTGATTTTTTATTAACATCCTTAACAACTGGAACTAGAAGTCCATTAGGGGTGTCTACCGCTATTCCTAGATTGAAGTACTTTTTAAGTATGAGGTTTTCACCACCTTCATCCAAAGAGGCATTGAAGTTAGGGTGGCGCTTTAATACTTGAACAATTGCCTTCATGATAAAAACTAGAGGACTTAATTTGATATTTTTTTCTTTTTGATGCTTACGAAATTTTTCTAATTGATCAATATTTACTTCATCAAATTGAGTGACATGTGGAATTGTGTTCCAGCAATTAGAAAGATGTTTGCCAGATAATTTCTTAATCCTGGATAAAGGAATGGTTTCAACTTCTTCATTTGAAGTCCCATGAGTGACAAGATCTTTTACAAAGGATTTTAGATCTTCCTCAAGAATCCTACCTTTTTTTCCTGTTCCATTTATTCTGGATAAACTAACTCCAAGCTCTCTAGCTAGTTTTCTGATTGAGGGCGACGCATGCGAATTTGAATCAGTTTTCAGTGAAACTTCCTCAGTTTGTTTTGTATGATCTTGTGATACGGTCTTTGTGATAGTTGGCTCATTATCATCATTGATTTTATTATCAGGTTTCTTAGGTTCTTCCACTGAATCATCAGCTTGATCTGCAGAAGCTGAGTCAGTTTCTAGGATGAGTATGAGATCACCTTTAGCTACCTTATCTCCAACCTTTATTTCAAGGCTAGTCACCTTTCCAGAAAAGGGTGCCGGAATTTCCATTGTAGCTTTATCAGTCTCAAGGGTGACGATGCTGTCATTTTCATTTACAACATCTCCAACCTTTACCAGTACTTCGATAATATCTACGGCATCAAAATCACCAATATCAGGTAACTCTACATTTTTTTGGGTAGGCATATGTACTATTAAATAGCTTTATATTTGAACAACGCAATTATCCCAAATTTACTCTATGAAAGGCGATTAATGTTAAAATTAATTTAAAGTATAAAACGATAAATAATCCACATTTCCTCTTCATTTTTTAACTCTAGTTATTAATTTATGTCTCTTGCTCTTTCTACTGATAACCTAGCTAAAACATATTCCAATAAACTTGAAGCTTTGAAAGGTATCAATCTAAAGGTAGAGAAGGGTGACTTTTTTGCATTATTAGGCTCCAATGGTGCTGGCAAAACAACAGCAATCGGAATCATTTCAGGACTATTGAAGAGCACTTCAGGAGAAGTGATCATCGATGGCTTGAATCAAAAAAAGCATGTAAATGAAATTAAGCAAATGATTGGGCTAATGCCTCAAGAGTTTAATTTTAATCCTCATGAGCCAAATATCGAGATCCTAATTAACCAGGGTGGTTACTTTGGAATTCCTAGGAAAGAGGCTAAAATTCAGGCTGAAATTCTTTTAAAAAAAATGGAACTATGGGATAGGCGTTTTGATGTTGCTCAATCCCTATCGGGAGGAATGAAAAGGCGTTTAATGCTTGCAAGAGCATTAATGCATAAACCTAAAATTTTGATTTTAGATGAGCCAACAGCTGGAGTTGATGTCGAGATTCGACAATCGATGTGGCATTATCTGACGCAGCTCAATAAAGAGGGCATGACAATCATATTGACTACTCATTATTTGGAGGAGGCGGAGTCCTTGTGCCGAAATATTGCGATTCTTAATAATGGTGTATTAGTTGAGCAGTCTAATATGAAAAAACTCCTCTCAAAAGCTAAGAGGCAAGTCATTATCATTGATACAATTGAAAAATTACCTGAGAGTATTCAAATAAAAAACTGCGATTGTGAAGTCATAGATGAAAATACATTGCAAGTTTCTCAAGGTGAAGGCACAACAATATCTGATGTCATTTCAGCACTATTAGCTCAAAATATAAATGTTTTACATTTAAGAAGCTCTCAAAATCGCTTAGAGTCACTCTTTTTATCACTTACTAGTTAAATATTTATGTGGATCGCATTTAAAACTATTGTTATCAAAGAGATACTGAGGTTTTCTAGAATCTGGGTTCAAACAATAGTGCCACCAGTTATAACAACCTCACTATACCTTCTAATTTTTGGTGGACTGATGGGATCCAGAATTGGTCAAATGAGAGGGATTGATTATCTTGACTTCATCGTTCCTGGAATCATCCTGATGACAGTAATCATGCAGTCATATGCAAATACAGTGTCCTCATTCTTTATGACAAAATACAATAATAGCTTTGAAGAATTGCTTGTATCAACCACACCAAATTGGGTAATATTATTAGGCTTTGTGAGTGGGGGTATCGCTAGAGGACTTTGTGTTGGCGCAGCTGTAACATTCACAATTTCTTTTTTTGTTGAAATTCAAATTCATAGCTTTTTAATAATTGCAGTCACTTTCTTTTTAACATCAATAATGTTTGCATTGGCCGGCTTTATCAATGCAGTTTATGCGAAGACCTTTGACGATATTTCTATCATTCCAAACTTTGTTTTACTGCCACTGACTTATCTCAGTGGGATGTTCTATAGTATCGATATTTTGCCTAGTTTCTGGCAGAACTTGTCAGCATTTAATCCCATCTTCTATATGATGGATTCTTTCAGATTAGGTTTTTTAGGTGTAAGTTCTGTAGAGCTATGGAAGGCTTTTTTGATCCCTGGAGTTATGATAATTGTATTAGCTTTCGCTGCAAATTTAATGCTTAATCGTGGTGTAAGTATTAAGACAGAGTAATATTAACCCTTGCAAACCCAGCCCTCATGCGATATCTAGAAAAGCTCGTAATGAGTTCGTAATAAAAGCAATAATCTAACTGTTATCTTATATGTTTAAAAATTCTTTAAAAATTTCAAAAATAAGTTATTTTTTATTCTTAATAGTTATGTTTACTATTAACTCAAAAGCGATTGCTGTTGAAGACCTCTCATATCCATTTAATTCAGATAGTGGAAAGTACTGGCAATACATTAGTGATCAAGTGATGGGCGGTGTTTCTGTTGGTAAAGTTACTCTTGAGCAAGATGGAGAAATGTTTTATGCAAGACTTACAGGCAATGTAAGTACAAGGAATTATGGCGGTGTTATTCAATTACGCACAGGAATTTCATTTGCAAATTCTGAAAAAGATGGCAAAAATCTTCAGGGAGTTCGTCTCAATGTAAGAGGCAATGGTGAAACTTACGATATCCATATATTAACAAATGATATGGCTTATTATGGAGACTTTTATTCTGCAACCTTCCAAGCTGATCCTAATTGGAAAATGATTGACTTGCCTTTTAATAAATTTGAACGCAAGCGTTACAATTCTTCAAAGTTAGATGCTAAAAATATAAGAAGCTTTGCTATTGCTGCTTATGGCCGTAATTTCACATCTGATGTTTCAGTCTCAACAATAGAGTTTTACTATTAGAGAATATTCTACAGAGCCTTCTGAGGATTAGCAGGCTGATCATTTGTATGGCAGTGAACTCCGCCGCCAGCTGCCCAAGAACTTAACATTTCAATTAAATACACGTCACGATTTGGAAAGTAATTCTCGATACGAGATTTAGCTGAAATATCTGTTTCAAGATTCCCAAAGCCAGGCACAATTACAAATCCGTTACCAACTAACCAGTTCATGTAATTTGTATCAAATTTCTGATTTTTATATTCTACAAAGCCCTCAATGGGCTCTCTAATTACAATAAGTCCTGCTTTCTCTATTATTTTTGCTGCATTATTATAAATCTCAGCATCTTTACTATCTGGTTGACATAAAGATCGAGATGTACATTGAACTACAACAACAGTTCCTACTCCAATAAACCGAGCAATACCATCAATGTGTCCTTTGGTAAGGTCTCCATCTGGAATGCCTTCAATGAAGATCACATTTGATACACCAAAGTGTTTCTTCAGATCAATTTCAGCCTGTTGTTTGCTATAGTTCAAATTTCTACTTGGATCACCCATAGTGCTCCAATTTAAAATAACTGTATCTAATCCGTTAAACTCTAGGTTGCCACGCTCATGAACTATATTTATGTAATCAACAGGCATATCAAGTATTGCTCCAACTTTGTCTGGGACCATGTTATCTAAGCTAAAAGGGATATCTGAGCCAAATGCTCCACCCCATGCATTAAAATTCCAATTTTGAATTCTTAATTCATTATCTTCTAAAATATAAATAGGCCCATTATCTCTCATCCATGCATTGTCATTAGGCACTGCATGCCATTGGATATTATTATTTTGAGGGTTTGCTCCTATGCTATTTATCGCATTATGCGCCTCTGTATAAATTTTTTTAGAATTATATAAAATGTGTAGTTTTTCATATCGAGAAATAATCGCAGATATCTTCGCAAAGGTTGGTTCATATTCTTTTTCCCAATAACCAGGCCATTGCATCCAAATTGCCTCTTGATTCTCCCACTCAGCTGGAACACGTTTTGTTGAATTGTTTACTTCATTTGCAGAAGTATTAATGCCTATCACTGAAAGTAAAGCTGCTATAGAGAAAAACCAAATTTTACTTTTTACTATTGTGTTAATTCTTTTGTCCATCTTCCCCATTTTAAATAAAGAAAGAATGATACTTTGCATATATCAAACTAGATTTGGACTTTGGTCTAAGTTGGCATATAATCCTATTTTTTCTAGGAATTTCTTTGATGCGATTTGCTAAATATGAACAACAGTTGAAGTGGTTCGCACTATTCCTCGGCATCCTAAGTACAATTGCCATTATCAATGACTTGTATCCTTACACAATGTTTATTGGACTTCCATTTTGTTTAATCTGGGTTTACTGTGCCTGGCTTCATACTGAAAAACAATTGAAATGGATTAATATAATTTTTACTGGGTTATATACATATGGAATAGTGAATTACTATATTTAAAACTAAGTAATAAAGTATTATTCATCTTCGATGAATTCAAGCAGTAATCAAACTAAGGCGTACGATTTTAAAACTAGAGATATAAAGGTTTTAAAAAAGCTATTGCCGTATTTACTTAAAATGCGAGCCCGTGTTATTTGGGCTGTTAGTTTTTTAATGTTGGCGAAATTGGCTAATGTCGCAGTTCCACTTGCACTAAAAGAAATCGTTGATAGCCTAGATCAGACGAATATAATATTGGTATTGCCACTTGGCATGTTGCTAGCTTATGGCCTTTTAAGACTAGCAAGTTCACTATTTAATGAGCTTCGTGATGCCATTTTTGCCAAAGTTCGTTATCACGCAATGAATTTAATTGCACTTGGTGTCTTCAGGCATTTACATACTTTGGATTTATCCTTTCATTTGGATCGACGCATTGGCGGTATAACCCGTGATATTGATCGGGGAACTCTAAGTGTCTCAACCTTACTCTCCATTTTTGTCTTTAACATTCTGCCTTCTTTGTTTGAGATATGCCTAGTAATTGGCATTATGTGGCTAAATTACGACCTGCTTTTTGCTGGCGTCTCTTTATTGACAGTATTGTTTTATGTTGCGTTAACAATGGCTATTACTACTTGGCGAATGAAGTATCGCTATCAAATGAATGATATGCAATCCGAAGCCAATACCAATGCTGTTGATAGTTTGATTAATTACGAAACTGTCAAATACTTCAATCAAGAAAAATTTGAAGTCGATCGTTATGGCGAGACGATGCAGCGATGGGAAGATCTTGCCACCAAAAGCTTTACCTCGATGACAGCGCTTAATTTTGTTCAAGGCGCGGTGATTGCTATCGGTGTGACCATTGTTTTGATTATGGCAGCACAAGGTGTAGTTGATAAAAACCTTAGCTTGGGCGACCTTATTATGATTCAAGCACTCCTCTTACAGCTCTTTATTCCGCTTGGTGGTTTGGGTATTATTTATCGTCAAATTAAACATAATTTCATTGATATGAATAATATGTTTGACCTATTGGATCGCTCCTCAAAAGTCACTGATATTGCTAATGCATCAGAGCTTAATGTCACTCAGGGTGAGGTTAAATTTGATAATGTCTCTTTTGCTTACGCAGGTAAGAACGAGGTTTTGAGTAATATTAATTTTGTTCTTAAACCAGGCCAAAAAGTAGCAATTGTTGGCCCTTCTGGTGCTGGCAAGTCAACACTTGCTAAGCTTCTCTTTCGTTTTTATGATATTTCTAGCGGTGAGATACATATTGACCAGCAGGACATTAAACAATGCACCCAAGATTCAGTCCGCGCGTCAATAGGTGTCGTACCTCAAGACCCTGTAATGTTTAATGAAAGCATTTATTATAATATTGCTTATGGTCGTGCAGGTGCAACTGAAGCTGAAGTTAAGGAGGCAGCAAAGCTCAGTTTTATTGATAACTTTATTGACTCCTTGCCGCAAGGTTATGACACTCTGGTTGGTGAGAGAGGTTTAAAGCTCTCAGGTGGTGAAAAGCAGCGTCTAGCAATTGCTCGTGTGCTGTTAAAAAATCCATCGATTTTGATTTTTGATGAAGCTACCTCGGCGCTTGATTCATATTCAGAGAAAATGGTGCAAAAGGCGTTAGCGAGTTTTTCACATAAACACACAACATTGGTGATTGCTCATCGCCTTTCTACCATTGTGGACGCCGATCAAATTATTGTCCTTGGTAATGGAACTATTGTTGAACAAGGCATGCATCAACAGTTGCTAGATCTTAATGGCCAATATGCAAGACTTTGGCAAATACAAGTCAACAAGCAAGATCAGACTTAGCTTAATAAAAAAAATGTGTATTAGGTATGTATCTAAAAATAGTCATTAAAAACTTGATATCAAGTAGAATCAAAATTTACTCATTATGAAATACTCTTTATGAAAAAACTACTCCTAATTTTTTTCATCTCTATCAGTTTAAATGGGTTTGCTAGTAGCCCAATATTAGATGATGGCTCAGTGAAACCAATGCCTGTGGTGGACTATGTAGATCTAGAACGATTTATGGGAGATTGGTATGTCATTGCAACTATCCCGACTTTTCTTGAAAAGGATGCATTCAATCCCGTTGAAACCTATCAATTATCTAGTGATGGGAGTATTGCAACGACCTTTACTTTCAATAAAGGGGGTTTGAATGGGCCAGAAAAAATATATCGACCTCGTGGCTTTATTGAAGATAAGCGCACTAATGCGATTTGGGGTATGCAGTTTATCTGGCCAATAAGGGCGGATTATAGAATTGTGTATTTAGATGATGACTACCAACAAACCATTATTGGGCGCAACAATCGTGACTATGTATGGATTATGGCTCGAACGCCAACGATTTCTCAAGAGGATTACTCAAACTTAGTGACACTGGTAGGCGCCCTTGGATACGACCTAGATGCTTTACGAAAATCTACTCATTCCAGTAACTAGGAGCCAATTACACCCTCTTCACCATTCATAATTCTTCTAATATTTTCACGATGAGTAAAGTAGATAAAAAGATTGATTAGAAAAATAACCATAGTTGCTCTCACATCATGAGTGGTTATGAAATAAAAATAAATTGGAGAGAGCAGCGTTGCAGTTAAGGCTGCGATGGAAGATACTTTCATTACTTTGGCAACGATTAGCCATATAATCGAAAATGTTAATCCTACAAAAAAATTCAACCCTATAAGACCTCCAAGGTATGTTGCCACTCCTTTGCCACCTTTAAATCCATAATAAATTGGGAAAACATGTCCAAGGAAAGCGCTAAGAAGAATAATTGTTAATTCAAATAGGTTTAGTCCAAAATAATGAGCAAGCATGACTGGTATTGCGCCTTTAAGTCCATCAAAAATTAGAACAAATGCTGCAAGTTTTTTACCACCAATTCGCAGAACATTGGTAGCTCCTGGGTTGCCAGAACCTTTGGTTCTTGGGTCCGGTAGATTGCAAATCTTACATATAATTATGGCACTTGAGATTGATCCAAGTAAGTAGCTACCAATTAAAAAATATAACAATAAATTCTCCTGTCACTTTTTAGAATGAAATTTTTAATTACCCGCGAATTATATCAATGAAAGGAATTTATTGTGGTTATTAGTGTATGTCACAAAGGTATCATGATAGTTTTTAATTAATTTATATAAAGATTATGGATATTGTTTTTGTGCAAGGACTTAAAGTTGATACGGTAATAGGTATTTATGACTGGGAAAAGAAAATTCGTCAAGATATTGTTCTAGATATAGAGATGTCATCTGATATAGCTGCGGCAGCAGAAACTGATCATATCGATCAAGCCCTTAACTATAAAAACGTCTGCAAGCGCGTTGCCGGTTTTGTTCGTGAGTCAAAATTTGAACTTGTTGAAACCTTGGCTGAGCGAATCTGCCAGATCATTCTAAATGAGTTTAATGTTCAATGGGTCAAATTAAAGCTTAATAAAGGGGAGGCAATTACGGGCGCTGAGGGAGTGGGAGTAATTATTGAGAGGTCAAAGAGTTAATGAGCCTGCTGCATCTTAATATTGGATCAAACCAAGATAGACGAAAAAATATTCGTTTAGCACTAGATCAGCTCCAACCTTTCTTTACTAAAATTACTATTTCTTCAATTTTTGAGAGCCCTTCTGAGGGTTTTGAGGGTAGTGATTTTTATAATGTTGGGGTCAATGTTGAGACCCATAAAAGTGCTTCTGAAGTGATACATTTTTTGCATCAAATTGAAGACTCGCTTGGAAGGAATCGAGAGCTCCCAAAATTTTCTTCGCGGATTATTGACCTTGATCTTGTTTTGTATGATGACTTAATTGATGAAAAATTAAATATACCTCGAAAGGACATTCTTAAGTATGCATTTGTCTTAGCACCACTTTTTGAACTGAATCCTGAAGGAATACATCCTGAAAAAAAGGTTCTTTATTCAAGCCTTTGGAAAGATTTCCAGAGTAATCAGGATTTTGATTTGCACAAGTATAATATTGATAAACTATATAATTAACCTTATTTAAATTCGATATCTAAAAGATAATTATTCATATAAATAATGAGTGTTATAAACCGAATTTATCTATAATTTATTTTTAAAATTAAAATGACCAATAACATGAAAAAAATAACAGCACTAACATCACTAATTGTTCTATCAGTTTTTGTTTTTTTTACTAACACTACTCAGGCTGAGTTTGTTGCTGGAAAGAATTATGTTGTTCTAGATAAACCTGTTGAAACTCAAACTGGAGATCAAATTGAGGTTAGAGAGTTGTTTTGGTATTTTTGTCCTCATTGTTTCTCTGTTCATCCTATGCTTGAAGAATGGATGCAGACTATGGATAGTTCAGCTCAATTGGTTCTTCAGCCTGCTGTTTTCCCTGGGTGGGAGTATGGCTCTACTTTTTATTATGTTTTAGAGGAATTGGGTGAACTTGACCGATTACACTCAGCATTGTTCAATGCGATTCATATTCAGAAATTAAACCTCAAGACTCAACAAGACTTTGTGACATGGCTTGCTTTAAATGGAGTAGATGAAGCCAAAGCAAATAAAGTTTGGGAATCATTTCCAGTTAAGGTTGCAGTGAATAAAGCAAAAGCTAGTACATATAAATACCGTATTACTGGAGTTCCTGCATTTATTGTAAATGGAAAATATATGGTTAATGCTACAAGCGCTGGCAGTGAAGAGAGAATTTTTGAAGTAATCGATTATTTAATTCAAAAAGAAACCCAATAATACATGGATAGGCCTAAAGCCGATTCAGTTTTAGTACTTTCGGGCCTAGATCCATCAGGTGCTGCTGGGATTGCTGCAGATATAGAGACTATCAATCAATTTGGACTGACTCCGCTTCCAATCATTACTCTACTAACTGCTCAAAATACTCAAAAAGTAGAATCATTAGAAGTTACAAAAAATGATCTTTTGGAGCATCAATTTAAGTTAATTGATGAGGACATTCACTTTAATACAGTCAAAATTGGCCTTTTGGGGTCATCAAGTCAGATTATTGCTATTTCTAATCTGATAAAAAATAGAAAACAACTCAATATTGTTCTTGATCCTATTTTAATTTCAGGAACCAATGAAAATTTAAGTTCCATTGAGATCATGGAGGCTATGAAAGCTCATCTTTTCCCTCTTTGTTTGGTGCTAACACCTAATCTAGCAGAGCTTAATGCTCTTGCTCCTGGTTTAGATGAACAGGCGGCAGTCGCGAGCCTTAACTGCCCGTGGATTCTTGTAACCACTTCTGACAGTTCAGAGGCTGAAATTGAGCATCGCCTCTATCATGAAGCTAAGCTAATTAAAAAGTTTATTTACGATAAATTACCACACAAATTTCACGGTTCAGGCTGCACCCTTTCAAGTGCAATTTCAGCGTTAATTGCAAGCGGTGATGATGTTGATGTGGCTTGCAATAAGGCACTTCAGTATACTTATCAATGTCTATTAAACGCAAAAAAGCTTGGTAAAATGCAATTTCATCCAAATAGAACTTCATCTAAACTAATATGACCTTTATCGAACAATGGCTAAGATCTGATATAAAAAATATCGACGCTTATCATGTGCCTGTTTCAAAGGATATGATTAAGTTAGATGCAATGGAGAGTCCTTTTGGCGTTCCTGAAGATTTGAAAGTTGAATTCTTAAAATGCATTGAGCAGTCTGAGGTAAATAGATATCCTGAAGCTGATCCAAGTCCACTTAAAGATACCCTTAGATCCCTTATGGATATACCTGATGAATTTGGTATTCTCCTTGGGAATGGCTCAGATGAGCTGATTCAGCTTCTGGCACTTGCATGCAGTAAAGATGATTTGATAATGAGCTTTGAGCCAAGTTTTGTGATGTATGAGCTTGTGTCAAAGTATGTTAATTTAGAGTACTTTGGGGTTCAATTAGACTCTAACTTTGATATCAACTTAAGTGATGCACTTTTAATTATCGAAAGAGAGAAGCCAAAGATAATTTTTATTGCTTACCCAAATAACCCAACAGGTAATTGCTTTGATTATGATGCTATTATTGAAATCATTAAATCAACTAACAGTATGGTTATTCTCGATGAGGCTTACTATGCATATTCAGACAAAAGTTTTTTATCTGAAATTTCAAATTTCCCTAACTTACTCGTTTTAAGGACCATTTCAAAAATTGGTTTTGCTGGACTTAGGCTGGGCCTCTTAATTGGAGATCAAGAAACAATAGCACAATTAAACAAGTTGAGACTTCCTTACAACATTAATGCCCTGACACAAACTAGTGCCAATTTTTTACTCCAGGATAAGCAACGAATAATTAATAATGCACAAATAATTATTGAAGAAAGAAGGCGCCTTGCTCATGAGCTTTCATTGTTTTCAAAATTTAAAGTCTACCCTTCACAAACCAATTTTATTCTTGTTCATTCTGAGGATGCACATTCTCTGCATACTGCTCTTAAAGAGAATGGGATATTGATTAAAGGTTTTCCCAAAGGCTCTAAGTTATCAGATTTTATTCGTATTAGTGTTAGTGAACCGGTTGAGAATAACATCCTTATAGATGCAATCAGGAATTACTATGGTTCATAGAGAAGAGTTAGATAATTATTGTAATAAATTCTTATGTGTTAAAAATTTTAAGGATTATGGCCCCAATGGACTCCAAATTGAAGGATCTGACACTATTGATAAAATTATAAGTGGTGTTAGTGCCAATTTAGATCTTATTGAGCTTGCGATTGAAGAAAATGCGGATGCTATTTTTGTCCACCATGGTATTTTTTGGGATAACGAATCTAATTTAATAACGGGGGCGAAGCGTAAGAAGATTGCCCTGCTTATGAATAATAATATCAATCTATTTGGTTACCACCTTCCATTAGATGACCATCCTGAAGTAGGAAATAATGTTGAATTAGGTAGAATCCTTGGAATAAAAAAAATGAGGCCAGTTGAGGATAGTTACCTTTGGCAGGGTGAATTAAAAACTGATTTAAAGAGTTTTTCTAGTTTAATTGAGAAAGAGCTGGGAAGGACGCCCCAGTTATTTGGTGAAATGAAAGAATCAGTAAACAAGATTGCTTGGTGCACTGGTGGAGCACAAGGCTTCATAGATGAGGCTATAAAACTCAAGGTTGACTTATATTTAAGTGGTGAGGTTTCTGAAAGAACTCCTGCAGCAGCTAAAGAGAATGGTATTGCCTTTATCTCAGCTGGACACCATGCAACTGAAAGATATGGAGTTCAGTCACTATGCAATCATCTCAGTGCTAAATTTAAATTGCAACATCAATTTATTGATGTCGATAACTCTGTCTAGTTACATTATCATTTGGAGCCTCCATGGAGCGTGTAAATTTATCTAGTTCTTCTAGCATTAGTAGAATAATTTATGGAATGTGGCGTTTAGCTGACGACATCAATACCTCATCAAAACATATTAGTGATAAAGTTAACCTTTGCCTGGGTCAGGGGATAACTTCATTTGATCAGGCTGCTGTATATGGTTTATATTCAGCTGAAGCATTATTTGGAGAGGTTTTGAAAGCTAATCCATCGTTAAGGCATAAGATTGAGATTGTCTCTAAATGTGGCATAGTCAACCCCTCTGATAGATATGCTGGTGTATCTGTGAGTCATTATGACACCTCAAGGGAGCATATTTTTAATTCTGTTGACGCATCTTTAAAGAATATGGCTACAGATTATCTAGATCTACTATTAATTCATCGCCAAGATCCTTTTTTGGATCATCATGAGACTGGAAAGGCTTTAGATGATATTATAAAGTCCGGGAAAGTTAAAGAAGTTGGTGTCTCAAACTTTAAGTCTTGGGACTTCACTCTTCTTCAGTCAGCCATGAAAAGTCACCTAGTTACTAATCAAATTGAAATGTCCTTAGCTGCAACTGACTCTTTTACAAATGGAGATCTGGCTTTTCATCAGGAGCGAGCAACAACAATTATGGCTTGGTCACCTCTTGGAGGCGGCAAACTGATGAAGGATAAAGGAATACTTGGTAAGGCCTTAAAAAAGATAGCCGTTAATCAAAATGTTGATATAGCAGCAGTTGCAGTTGCTTGGTTATTGGCTCATCCAGCAAGGATTTGTCCTGTAATGGGGACAAATAATCTAAATAGGATAGCGAAAATTTCAGATGCTATGAATGTAAAAATGGATCGTGAGTCTTGGTTTGAGTTGTACACAGCTTCGTTTAATGATGGTAAATTGCAATGGAGACTCCCTTGATTTTATTAAAAATAAGAGTATTTTCTTGATTTCAGGCAATAAAAAGCCGAAAGTGTTGTATATATTTATGAATATTAGGTCTAGTACTTTATAATCTAAAGTCTTTTTAAAGCCTTAGAACATTATGAGTCAAAAATATAACGTAGCTATTGTTGGAGCAACTGGTGCAGTTGGTGAAACTCTAATCTCAATTCTTGATCAGAGAAACTTTCCTATTGAAAATCTTTACCCTTTAGCCTCAAAAAGATCAGCTGGAAGTAAGGTCTCTTGCCAAGGTAAGTCATGGGTGGTTGAAGATCTTGAAACTTTTGATTTTTCAAAGGTCCAGATTGGATTGTTTTCAGCTGGAGGAAGTATTTCGGAAAAATATGCCCCCATTGCAGCTGAACAAGGCTGTATCGTGATTGATAATACTTCACATTTTAGAAGGGACGAGGAAATCCCTTTAGTAGTTCCGGAAGTAAATCCCCATGCAATCGCTAACTATACAAATCGCAATATTATTGCTAATCCCAATTGTTCAACGATTCAGATGTTGGTTGCTCTTAAGCCAATATATGATGCTGTAGGCATCTCAAGAATTAATGTGGCCACATATCAGGCGGTTTCAGGCAGTGGCAAAGAAGCAATTACAGAGCTCACCTCTCAAACTGCTAACTTACTCAATGGTAATGATGTTGAAGTGGAAGTATATCCTAAGCAAATAGCATTCAATGCTATACCCCATATAGATACTTTTCAAGAAAATGGATACACAAGAGAAGAGATGAAAATGGTCTGGGAGACACAAAAAATCTTTGAGGATGAAAGTATTCTCGTTAATCCAACGGCTGTAAGAATTCCAGTTGTATATGGTCATTCTGAGGCTGTTCATATAGAAACTAAAGAGAAAATTAGTGCAGATGATGCTAGGAATTTACTTGAAAAAGCTGACGGCGTGGTAGTGATGGATCAAAGAGAGGATGGTGGTTACGCAACTCCATTTTCTGAAGCAACTAATAATGATGCAACTTATGTCAGCAGGATAAGAGAAGATATTAGTTTTGAAAATGGGTTAAATATGTGGGTTGTTTCCGATAATATTAGGAAAGGAGCGGCTCTGAACACAATTCAAATAGCTGAAATACTCATCAGAGACTATATTTCATAAGATAAAATCAAATCATGATTATTAAAGAGCGCAAAACAAACGAAACTGACATCAAAATAAGCCTTGAGCTTTATGGCGTCGGTAATTCTAAAATTGAAACAGGTGTTCCATTCTTGGATCACATGTTAGATCAAATTGCTCGTCACGGATTAATGGACCTGACCATTGACTGTAAAGGAGATAATGAAATTGATGATCATCATACTGTTGAAGATATTGGAATAACCCTTGGGCAGGCTTTTTTTGAGGCAGTAGGTGATAAAAAAGGCCTAACTCGATATGGTCACGCATATGTTCCTCTTGATGAGGCGTTATCAAGAGTGGTTGTGGACCTATCAGGGAGGCCAGGATTAGATCTAGGTGTTAAGTTCACAAGGGATAGAGTGGGTTCATTTGATCTTGATCTTATTAGAGAATTTTTTCAAGGGTTTGTTAATCATTCATTGGTCACTCTTCATATTGATAATTTAAAGGGAATTAATTCGCATCATCAAGCTGAAACAGTTTTTAAGGCATTTGGAAGGGCACTTCGAATGGCTACAACTCCAGATGAAAGGCAATCAAATATAATTCCCTCAACAAAGGGTTCACTCTAGAAGATAACTAGGAAGGGCAACATGCAAACAATTGCAATTGTTGACTACGGAATGGGAAATGTCCGTTCTGTTCAAAAAGCATTAGAATATGTTGCTCCAAATGATGAGTGTATTCTGACAAATGATCCAAAAGTTATTCGAGACTCAGATAGAGTTGTTTTTCCAGGACAAGGAGCTATGGGCTCCTGCATGAGAGCACTTGAGTCCAATGATCTTATAAGTGAAATAAAATTATCTTCCGAATCGAAACCATTTCTAGGAATTTGTCTTGGACTTCAGTTATTATTTGGTTATAGTGAAGAAAATAATGGTACAAATGGTCTTTCAATAGTACCAGGTGATGTCGTTAAATTTAATAATAAAGATTTAAAAATACCACATATGGGGTGGAATAACGTTAATCAAGTAAAAAATCATCCACTTTGGTACAAAATTGATAATAATAGCCGTTTTTATAGTGTCCATAGTTATTACGTTAATCCGACTGACACTTCTTGCGTGGTGGGGACAACAGAGTATGGTCAATTATTTGCTTCTGCAATAGCTATTGATAAAATATTTGCGGTTCAATTTCATCCTGAAAAGTCACAAAGTGATGGCCTTCAATTACTCAGAAATTTTGTTGAGTGGGCTTAATTTATAAGCGTTATTAGTGGTCTAAATCTAGGCTATTAATCTATAAATTTTTTAAAGCTGCTTTAGAGCCTGAATGTAACCATCAAGATCAAAAGCAGCATTATTTTTTTGAGCATTGAAAATCATTTCTGCTATATGTTCCATCATCATATGTTCTACTTCGTGCGCATCTTTGATTTTTAGTAAAAGTTGACTATGAATTTCCTTGATTCCTTTTGGTTGGTCCATTGTAATTTGATCCTGAAGGGTCAAATGAAGGTTAATATGAAGAAAGGGGTTGGTGATGCCTTGCTCAGGAAAATACTCTGAATCTAAGTTCTTGATTAAGTTTTGATATTCTGGATGCTGTTCAACTATCTTTGATAATTGAAGTTCCAATGGCTCTAGTTGTTCCTGACTCGTGTATTTTTCCCAGGCTTGTTTTAGATATTGTCGTTGTTTAGATCTGTCAGAAGTAAACACTTAATATGCTTTAAATATTTTTCTCTTCATATTCACACAAATCTAGCAAGGTACAATCAGGACAGTGCGGTGATCTTGCCTTACATACGTATCTGCCATGAAGAATCATAAGGTGGTGTGCTGGAACTTTAAATTCATCGGGTATGAATTTAATGAGTTTCTTTTCAACTTCTAGAACAGTTTTCCCAGATGCGATTGCCGTTCTGTTGGCTACTCTATATATGTGCGTATCTACTGCAATAGTAGGTTGACCAAATGCAGTATTTAGAACTACATTTGCGGTTTTTCTGCCTACACCTGGTAAAGCTTCAAGTTCCTTTCTAGTTTCTGGAACTTCAGAGTTATATTTATCAATCAATATCCTGCAAGTTTGAATGATATGCTTAGCTTTTGAATTAAATAGACCAATAGACTTGATTGTTTCTCTTAAGGTATCTTCACCCAGCTCAAATATAGTTTCGGGTGTATTTGCAAGAGGAAATAAGATATCAGTGACTTGATTAACGCTCTTATCAGTAGCTTGTGCTGATAGTGTAACAGCAACTAGAAGTTCAAACGATGTTGAGTAGTTCAGTTCAGTTGTAGGATTTGGTATTTGCTTTAAAAGCCTACCAAACATTTCACTTCTTGTTTCTGCGTTCATTTGAACCTTTTATTGATTAAACTATGGCCAAATATTATACTTAATTTTTACATATTTATCAATAACTAGCTCTTGCTCTTAGATAAATGATTGTGCATAGTCTTCTAGCTCTTTCCAAAGGTTTTCCCTTCCAGGCTGACTCTCTCTGAGGCTTTCTATGCTTCTTTCAAAGCTATCAATTGAAAGAAATCCATTTGCACCACTCTGAATTCTGGATTGAACTATTTCAAACCACTGTTCTTGTTCAAATTCATTGAGTAGCTGAGGATAATTTCTTGCTTTAAAATTTAAAAATAACTTGGCCAGTCTTCTATCTTCAAATTCTGGGACAAATTCAGATAGTTGAGTTGGTGATAAATTTTGAATCTCATTGCAAATTTGTCGATCATTATTACTTATAAAACCATCATATAGTGACTGATCAACATCTCTGCTTGGCTCCCTATCAGAGTCGTTTCTGTAAATTGCACGCACTTTATCTTCAATACTTTGGCTATTCTGCTGAATAAATCGTAAATTTTTCAGACACTTGTCTAAGTTTAATTCAAATTTCTCAATCAAAATTGGTGATAGTTTAAAGTTATCTGAGTTTGGACTACATACAAACATTGGGCTTTTGTTATAGACCAACTCACTGAGATCAAGCTTTTCAATGCCTTTAGGTAGGTCTGATTTTTTGGAAAACGTTAATGTTTTTAATTCTTCAGACTCAAGCTCTAAAAAAATCTCAGGGTCTTGATTCAAATTAAAGACAATCGAACGATCATTGTATTCAGGATGATTACAAATTGAAGTAACGAGTCTTGTAAATGATGACTTATAGCCAAAAGATGAAGATGTTAAAAGCATAGGGTGTAGAGGCTTTACCAGTTGAGCGACTTCTTTTTTATCATTGAGGCTTAACGCGTAATTAAAAAACTTTGGCTGCGTATCTTTGATAATCCTTGCAATACCAATAGTAGCTCTAACATCAGCCATTGCATCGTGAGCATTAGTATGTTCAATGTGATTAGCAGGAGCTAGCCTATCAAGTTTAAAGATAGGTCTATTTCTTTCATTTTTAACCCAATTAAGGCTTCCCTCTTCTTTATGTGCATAGCAAAATCTTGCCACATTAAGTATGTCCCATCTTGCATTGCCATTTTGCCAATGCCAAGAGTAAGGATCTAAGAAGTTTCTGAAAAGAGTGTGCCTTGTATATTCATCATCAAATGCAATTGAGTTGTATCCAACAATGCAGGTACCAGGTTTAGAGAATTCATCATGAATTTTCTTTATAAACTCATGCTCAATAAAGCCTTTTTTTTCACACAGTTGAGGTGTGATACCTGTAACTGCGCAAGCTTCAGGAGCTGGAAGAGAGTCATGAGTGGGTTTACAGTAAAACATATGCTCATCGAGAACATTTAGATTTTCATCTGTTCTTATTCCTGCAAATTGAGCAATTCTTTGGACTTTTGGCGAAAGGCCAAAGGTTTCGTAGTCGTACCAGTAAAATGTCTTCATGTATTCCTGTATTTACAGTAATTATATATGTAACAAGAGATTTTTAACAGGCATGGCTTGATTAATCAAAGAGTCCACCTTAAAAAAATAAGACGTACAAAGCTAAGCTTAAAATCAATAAGAGATTTAAATTAAAACTGTGTTTTCTTTGGGTTTTAAAAAAAACCAAAAAACAGTTTAATACGAAACGTTAATTTAAAAACCCAGCACTGAGGCTGGGTTTTTATAAAATAATTCTTAAATTATTTCGCTACTACGTTAGCAGCTTGAGGGCCTTTAGCGCCATCTTCAAGTTCGAATTCTACTTCTTGGCCTTCCTCTAGTGATTTGTAACCATCACCTTGAATAGCTCTGAAGTGAACAAATACATCATCACCACTTTCTTGTTCAATAAAACCAAAACCTTTTTTTGCGTCAAACCATTTGACGCGTCCTGTTGTTGTAGACATGCAGTCTCCTAAAAAAAAATAAAACATGGAAAAGATGCAACCAACCCAAATTACTGTGAAACCGTCATACAATGAAGCAACAACACAACATAAAAATCAGCTGAATTTTAACCAGCATTTGCAATTTTAACCTAAAAATTCAAAAATGTATATTAATTTGATAGTAGCAGTATTTTGAGGCTATTTTCTAGACCTGCTTCTTGAAAATTTCTTATCTCTATTTGAGCGTGGCTTGCCATTTCCTTTTCTTTTTGAGTGCTCTCTTTTGAAATGACTTTTTGATTCACGAGGTGCTGTACTGTTATTTTTTTCTGAAAGCTCCTCTATATTTAGTTTCTTATCATAGACTCTTGTGTTTTTCAAAATAGCAAGCGTTTCTTTTGGCATCTCATCAGGTAAATCAACCGTTGAGAAATCTTGGAAAATTTGAATAGCTCCAATAAAAGCGCTACTAATCTCTGCCTCATTTGCTATTGCACCTAGAATATTTCCAGGTTTGATATTGTCTTTTCGTCCAACTGATATTCTATATCTTCGCATTTGAATAGAGGGATTATCTTTAAGAGGATCAGCCTTAATCGAAATTGAAATTTTATTTTTATTATCTGAGTCAAATTTAGGTTGATTAATCTCTTTCTCATTAAGAAGAAGCGGCTCAGTCCCTTGCGCCATTAGCGCTAGAGATGAAGCAATCTTAAATGCGTCAACTTCATGCTCTGCTTGATAGCTTGAGACGAGTTCTTCAAAAATAGTTAAATCTTGGTTTTCCAGGGTATTAGTAATTCTTTGTTTAAAGTTAATGACTCTTTGTTCATTGATAATTTTTGCTGAAGGGAGCATCATGGGATCAATCGGCTGACGTGTAATTCTTTCAATCGTCTTAAGCATTCTTCTCTCACGTGGTGCTACAAAAAGAATCGCTTTCCCTTCTCTTCCAGCTCTTCCAGTTCTTCCTATCCTATGAACATATGATTCAGGATCTTGAGGTATATCATAATTTACTACATGAGAAATTCTCTCTACATCTAGCCCTCTAGCAGCAACATCCGTTGCAATTAATATATCAATTTTGCCATTTTTGAGTTGCTGAATAATTCTCTCTCTTTGGTTCTGAGCAATATCACCATTGATTGCTTCAGCAGTAAATCCTCGAGCTGATAATTTTTCTGCCAAATCTACAGTTGCAGTTTTTGTTCTAACAAATATAAGAAGAGCATCAAATGACTCAACTTCTAAAATTCGCGTTAGCGCATCAAGTTTATGAACTCCACCAACCAGCCAGTATCTTTGGCTAATTGTCATTGCTGTAGCAGTCTTTGTTTTTACTTTTACTATTTTAGGATTGTTAAGAAATTTTTCAGCAACCCGTCTAATAACATCTGGCATTGTTGCTGAAAAAAGAGCAATTTGGCGCTCTTTAGGTAGCTTTTCCATGACCCATTTGACATCATCAATAAAGCCCATTCTTAACATTTCATCTGCCTCATCTAAGACGAGTGCCTTGAGTGAATTTAGCTTAAGGGTTCCTCTTTTTAGATGATCCATGACTCTACCTGGAGTACCTACCACTGCATGGACTCCTCTTTTTAAGGGCCTTAGTTGAACATCATATGACTGTCCTCCATATATCGGGAGAACATGAAAACCTTTAAGATGTCTTGAGTATGTTTGGATTGCCTCAGAAACTTGAATAGCGAGCTCCCTAGTAGGAGCTAGCACCAAAAGTTGAACTTGATTATTACTTATATCTATTCTGTCAATGAGAGGAAGAGAAAAGGCTGCTGTCTTACCTGTTCCAGTTTGAGCTTGACCAATGACATCATGGCCATCAAGAAGATGAGGTATGCATTGCTCTTGAATTGCAGAGGGTGTTTCATATCCTACGTCATCAAGTACTTTAATGATTTCTTTAGATAGGCCAAAACTGTTAAATGTAATGCTTGATGCATGCTCAGACATGATATGAGAGGGCAGTGAAAATAAAGGGCGGTATTATACCTTGATTTAACTCTTCACATGAAGATGAGGTCACTAGTAATGGTAAATGAATTAAAAAGTATTATTAATCAAACCATTTAATTGAGCAGCCCATAGAAGGAATTTGATCGACTGGTCCTTTTTCAGTCTCAGCAATAGTCTTCATTGCCTCAAATAGCTCTCGTTTTGCATCTGTGACAGACTCTTTTCTGGATTCATCAAGTCTTCCCCGATATTGTAATCCAAGATCTTTGTTGTATCCAAAAAAATCTGGGGTACAGACAGCACCGTAAGACTTTGCAACTTCTTGTGTTTCATCAATTAGATAGGGGAAGGAAAAAAATAGATCTGTTGAAATTTTTTTCATATTCTCAAACGAGTCTTCTTCATACTCATTTGGATTATTTGACATAATACCAACACTATTTACACCAAGTTTCTTAAGCTCATTCGTATCTCTGATTATTCGTTTAATAATAGATTTCACATAAGGGCAATGATTACAGATAAACATAATCAATAAGCCATTTGGTCCTTTTAGCGAATTTAAGTCATAGTACTTTCCATCTACTCCCTTTAGTTTGAAATCAACTGCAGGTAAATTGAAGTCACAAATTGGGCTTTCAGTTCTCACCATGACATGTTTATTTTAAATTTACTCATGACCTTAGTATAGTTTGAATAATGTGTCCTGCCATCATTAAACCAAAAATATTGGGCATATAAGATATAGCTCCATTTACCGCTCTTGGCCTCCCTGGGGGCGATAGATCAGTTTCATTAACTGCTTGATGAGGAAGAGCCTTAATTTGTACTTCTGTAGAGTGAACCACTGGAAACTTTAATGAGGCGTGTTTATTTCTAAGTTGTCTTCTTAATTCTCTAGCCAGGCCACAATACTCTGTTTTATCCATTCTTGAAATTGTGACTTTCGTTGGATCAAGTCTTCCACCTGCTCCCATGCTAGATATTATTGGCATATCTGAACGATTACAAGCATCAATTAAATTTGTTTTGCAGGCAATAGCATCAATACAATCTGCAACAAAGTTCAAATCGGAATCAGTGGCAATTACCTCAGCTTCTTGACTATCAATAAACAGGTTTTTTTCATTAATAATAGTATCCGGATTAATATCTCTTAATCTTTGCGCAAGGACATTAACTTTTGACTCACCTAAAGTCGAATGAAGTGCAATAAGCTGACGATTCAGATCTGTTTTGGATACTGTATCAAAATCAATTAGGGTTAATTCGCCAATTCCTGCTCTACAAAGAGATTCAGCGCAAGCTCCACCGACTCCACCAAGTCCAGCAATAACGACATGTGATTCAGCCAATTGAGCTAAACCCAGCTGACCCACTAATATTTCAGTTCGAGCACAACTTCCAGCCATTAACTAATCTTAAAAATATTAAAAGTATTTTGATCGCATTGTTCTATGACTTGATCAACGGTTATTTTTTTTATTCTTGCTACTCTTTCGGCAACTTGAATCAATTCATCGGGATTTTTCCTGTCATCTGTTTCAATGACTATCGATTCGATGGGTAGGAATTTAACGATATCATGCAGCTTGTATGCATGAGGATTGGTAAGAGAGGTTCCAAATCCAAATGAAAAATTGATTTTTAGTAAATTTTCAGCTTGTTGGAGGCTTCCAGAATAGGCATGGATTACGCCTCGTGATTTTGAATATGACTTAAGTAAGTCAGTGACGTCTTCCGTAGCATGAACTGAGTGAATGATTAATGGCAAGTCAAACCTTGTCGCTAAAGCAACTTGCTCGTCAAAGAAAAATCGTTGCGTGTTTTGATCTTTTACCTTTGCATAATCTAATCCGCATTCTCCAACTGCAATAGGCTTTTCCTCTTCAATTCGAACTTCAAGGTCATGCAAATCAATCATTTGATGATCTTTTACAAACCATGGATGAATCCCAAGGGCAAAATAACTATTGTCATTGGAATGACAGCATGCAATGACGCTATCCCAGTTATCTTTCCCAGTGGAAGGGATAATAACCCCAGTTGTTGAGCTTGATGGTGAATTAACGTTATCAAAATCTAAGTGTATGTGTGAGTTAAGCATTACTTCCTTTGTGATCTAATGGATAATATAATAAAATTTTTTTAATCAAAATAAATGCAGCTTTTTTCTAAAAAATTATCTGAAGTTAATCTAGTATTGTTAGTTGCAGCATTTCTAACTTTAACGGGTAATTTTACATTTTTAGAAAAAACATTGCAGATTTATCCACTATCTGAAAACTGGTTATTTGTAGGATCTTTATTTTTATTTTTATTCACTTTTCTATCTGCATTGCTTATAGTGTTGTGTTTTAGATGGTCACTAAAACCGATTTTAATCCTTTTACTGCTTATCTCTGCAGTTTTGACTTACAGTACCAATAACTTTGGAGTAGTTTTTGATCATAATATGATCACTAATACTTTTGAGACTGATACAAGTGAATTTAGCGATCTTGTCAGCATTAAATCATTAATTTATTTCTGCCTATTGGGCCTAATTCCATCAACTTATGTATGGAAAATCCAACTTGTCAAATCTTCAATTAAAACTCAATTATGGCAAAGAGTTAAGATGTTGTTGGCACTGATTGTTGTTTTTGTCATTGTTGTTTTATCTTTTTCTAAGCATTACACATCTTTTGCTAGAGAAAATCGAGATTTAAGACTCTATATCACTCCAACTTATTATTTGTACTCTTCAGTAAAGTTTATTAATTCTCAAATAGAGACAAGTGCTAAGCCATTTAAGGAGATTGGCTTAGATGCCAAAATTAATAAAAAGTCAGATAAAAGACGATTAGTCATATTTGTCATTGGAGAAACTGCTCGAAGGGATCGTATGTCAATTAATGGCTATGATCGAAAAACGAATCCCTATCTTGAGCAAGAGGATATTATCTCATTTAAAGAAATGACATCGTGTGGCACTGATACAGCGCTGTCAGTTCCATGTATGTTTTCAATCCTTGAACGTGGTAATTATTCTCATGCCAAAGGAAAAAATATGAGTAATGTGCTCGACCTAATCAGTCAGGCTGGAGCGAGCGTAATCTGGTTAGAGAATAACTCTAGTTCAAAAAGCGTTGCAGATCGAATTGAATTCAAAGACTATCGATCCTCTGAAAATAATCCTATCTGTAATCCAGAATGCAGGGATGAAGGAATGTTGATTAACTTACAGAATTACATTAATGAACAAAATAAAAGAGACACATTAATCGTGTTACATACTATGGGTAGTCATGGACCAGCCTACTATAAGAGATATCCAGAAGAATTTGAGGTATTCAAGCCAATCTGTAAAACAAATCAATTAAATGAATGTTCCAATGCGCAGATCAGTAATTCTTACGATAATACAATTTTGTACACTGACTATTTTCTCTCGAAGGTCATAGAGCTTCTTGAAAGCAATTCACAAGAATCAGACACTGCTATGTTTTATGTCAGTGACCATGGTGAATCACTAGGAGAAGGGGGGCTATATCTACATGGAATGCCATATTTTATGGCGCCTAATGAGCAGATAGATGTTCCAGCTTTTATGTGGTTAGATGAATCATTGTCTGAGGTTTTTAACAAAGAAAAATTAAGAAAAAATGCTGAACTTCCTCAATCACATGACAGTTTATTTCATACATTGCTTGGATTAATGGATGTAGAAACTAAACTATATAAAAAAGAAATGGATTTGATGACAAAATAATTAGAATTCTGCCTCATATTGATTGCTAGATATTTGATGTATTTGCAATATGAAAACTTACATTAAGAATAAAAAGTGATTATAATAGTGCGCTTGTTCTAATCTGACGAAGATAATAGAGTTATGAAAACATTTAGTGCGAAAGCAGATGAGGTAAAAAGAGATTGGTTTTTAGTTGATGCGGACGGCAAAACACTTGGTCGTCTTGCGACTGAAGTTGCCTCTCGACTGCGCGGTAAGCATAAACCAGAATACACACCTCATGTTGATACAGGAGATTACATTGTGATTGTAAACGCGTCTAAGGTTGCGGTTACTGGTAACAAATATAATGACAAAATGTATCATCATCATACTGGGTATGTGGGTAATTTAAAGTCGGTACCATTTAAAGAGTTACTCGCTAAGAAGCCTGAAGAAGTTATTCAGAAAGCAGTTAAAGGAATGCTTCCTAAAGGTCCACTTGGAAGAGAAATGGCAAGAAAAATGAAGGTTTTTGCAGGCGGTGAACATACTCACGCAGCGCAACAGCCGCAACTTTTAGATATTTAAGGCTTATTAATATGGCAGAAAAAGAAGTTTTTTACGCAACTGGAAGAAGAAAGACATCAGTTGCTAGAGTTTATATGACAAAAGGTAAGGGTGTTTTCACTGTTAACAAAAAGCCAATGGCTGAGTATTTTGGTAGAGAGACATCTTCAATGATTATCAATCAACCTCTTGATGTTGTTGAAATGCATAATAAATTTGATTTCAACATTATGGTTAGAGGTGGTGGTGACACCGGTCAAGCGGGTGCAATTAGACTTGGGGTTACTAGAGCATTGATGGCTTATGATGAGGCTACTCGTTCTGATCTAAGAAGTGCTGGACTCGTGACTCGTGATGCACGTGTTGTTGAACGTAAGAAGGTTGGTAAGAAGAAAGCGCGTAAGAGTGAGCAGTACTCAAAACGTTAATCTTGAGGCTAAAACTGATTCAAAAAAAACCCGCTCTAAGCGGGTTTTTTTATATGTCTATTAGAATTCTAACTAGTTTAAAAAGTCATGTCTCTGGAGTTGATTAAAGTTTATGACTGACTTAATTGATTCAATATATTCGTCACCTGGGAAAGCATAGTTGCCAAGACCTTCAGCTAAAATAATTCCTGTGATTGGCTGATATTGTTCGCGCTGATTTTGTCTAATTGAACGAAGGTCTTCATAAGCATAGCTTCTATTGATATTTAATACATAATAATCAATACAATCATCTAATGAGTTAAAACTTGCCACTTCATGGGTTGCATCTTCTTCTCGTTTCATTGGCACAACGCCACAGCCTTTGGAAAAGCACCAGATACCAAAATAGTTATTAAATTCCTTGGCGAATCTTGATCTTCCCCAGTTAGATTCATTCGCTGCTTGAGCGAGGACAAGTGACGGCGGAAGTATATCAATAACTTTTAATAATTCTTCTTTAGAAGCAGGCGTACTTAAGCGATATTTTTTTGCTAAATCATCTAATTGAGCATTGCTTAGCTCATCATTAGAGATAGCAATTCTTATTTCTATGATCTCATTATTTTTCTTTTGAATTGCTGGAAGAAGATAATTAAAAAAAACTTCTTTCCTAACGGTAGTACTTTCAATTGAATCAAAACTAGGTTTGAATGAAGAAAGAGATGCTGAAGACACAAGAGAACTAATTGCGAATAAAGACAGTAGAAGAAAAAGCGACTTCAGATTTTTAAAGATATTTCTATATTTATTGACCATTTTTAATCAACTAACTATTGAAATTTGTTGCATATTATCCTTTAAAAAATAGAGCAAGATATTCTAATTATTAAAAAATATTCTTCAGAAATTAGATTACTGTCATCTGGTTAATTTAATGATTAAATTGGAGCTCACAAAGTCTCTTGTATAGGTCGGAGCTGGTTAAGAGTTGCTGATGATTCCCTTCTGCAATAAGTTGACCCTGATCAATAAGCAAAATTCGATCTGCATGCATAATAGTTGCCAGTCTGTGGGCAATGATTAATGTGGTTCTACCTTCCATTAACTTCTTGAGTGCCTCTTGAACTTTTTGCTCACTATTTGCATCTAGTGCGCTTGTAGCCTCATCTAGAAGTAGGATTGATGGATCCTTGAGAATAGCTCGAGCAATTGCAATACGTTGGCGTTGTCCCCCAGA
>ERZ767114.60-NODE-60-length-86106-cov-4.799823_pt1 | contig 86106 bp, 83 predicted proteins | sample MGYA00374952_ERZ767114 | MGnify/ENA primary metagenome ERZ767114 (study PRJEB28939, sample SAMN06267156) | marine metagenome | isolation source: Columbia River Estuary | place: USA:Columbia River Estuary, USA | collected 2012-05-05 ... | reverse complement strand
GTAGACGGTTTATAGATAACCGACCAAAAATTAAGAGTAATCACACGACGTGATTTAAAATCTTCATACCAAGGAGTTCAATCAGCTCACGCAGGTATACAATTTCAACACGAACATCCAGAAGTAGCCAAACAATGGTACTACAAATCCAATTATTTAGTTTTCTTAACAGTAGAGAATGAAAATGAGTTGGAAAAACTGGTTGCAAAAGCAAAATTAAGAGATATTACGGTATCTGAATTTAGAGAACCTGATATAGATGATGCACTTACAGCAATTGCATTAGAACCATCACGATTATCTAAAAAAATAGGAAATATAAAGGCATTAAAAAAATTGGCCTTATTAGATGGAATATCAACATCCGAATTAGTTAAAATTTTAAAAAATGAATATATCAATTAAAAATACTTAAGAACTACTTTAAGCTTTTTTTAATCAACTTATTTATTGATTTGGTGATATTTTCTTGAGAATTATACCATGAACGTTCACTAGAATTAAACTTGATATAACCAACCGGAAAATCCATTAATGGTTTAATTTCTTTATGGTTTTCTAGAGACATTAAAAAGTCTTCTTCAATAAGCTCTTTTACTTTAGGTTTAAGAACTTTGCAAACATTACAAGTTGGTGTGGAAAAGTAAAAAAGAGCTGCTTCATCATTTTCGATGATTGGCATTGCTTTTACTACAACTGGAACTCTCTTTCCATCTTTTCTTTTTAGATAAACTGCTGCTTCTCTTGGTTCTCTACCTTCCATGCAAGCATGAAGTGGACACCCATTAAAACATAAGTGATTTCCTTTACTATCTATATGGTCCAGTATACCATCAAAGCAGAAAGATCCAACAACTTCTTCACTAGAATATCCAGTCATTTTTTCCGCAGCCTTGTTCCAAATAGTAATTTTTCTTTTTCGGTCAACAAAGTAAACTCCATCGTATAAGTTTTCGACTACATTTTCAAATATATTTTTCATAATAATGCCCTCCTACTTTACATAAATCTAACATAAATACTGCAAAAAAATAAATTTTCAATAAGATATAATCTTTATTAAGGAGTGATTATATGAGTAAGGTAATTATAAAGGAATGTATATTCAAGGTGAAGACGTTGCTCAGTCAGATCCCAATATCAAACATGTCGAAGCTGCACTTAAGTCCTTAGACATATTAATTGTTCAAGACCTATTTTTAAATGAAACCGCTCGTTTTGCGCATGTATTTTTACCGGGAACAAGCTTCCTTGAAAAAGACGGAACATTTATTAACGCCGAACGCAGGATTAATCGTGTGCGGCCTGTGATGAAGCCTTTAACTGGCAAGCATGAGTGGGAGGTAACTCAAGATTTAGCTCGAGCAATGGGTATTGAAATGGGGTTTGTTAATTCATCTGAAATATTTGATGAAATCGCTTTTTTAACTCCACAATTTGAAGGAGTATCATTTGATATACTTGATGAACATGGAAGCTTGCAGTGGCCTGTAAACAATAAAAATCCCGCAGGTGCTGAAGTAATGCATGTAGGAGAGTTTGTGCGAGGTAAGGGAAGATTTATACCAACAGAATATCAACCAACACCTGAGAAAACTAATCGTCGTTTTCCCTTCATATTAACCACTGGAAGAATACTGAGCCAATATAATGTTGGTGCTCAAACGAGAAGAACGGAAAATAATATCTGGTGGGAAGAGGATGTTTTGGAAATTCACCCAAGTGATGCGGAGACGCATGGTATAACAGATAGTCAATGGGTCTCCTTAACCTCCAGAAAGGGTGAAATTACACTCAAAGCTAAGCTTTCAGAAAGAATGGCGCCTGGTGTTGTTTATACAACTTTCCATCATCCAGATACGGGTGCTAATGTTGTTACTACTGATAATGTTGATTGGGCTACTAGCTGCCCGGAATATAAAGTAACAGCAGTTTCTGTGTCTCCCGCAAATCATAAATCAACTTGGCAAATGAACTATCAGGAAGAACTCTTAGAGTATAGAAAAATAGCAGAGCCTGCCGAATAAATGATTTTCCCGGTAACAATAAACGGGACACCAAGCGCATTAATGCAGAATGTTGTTGCCGGAAAGAAAACATGGTTTGTTGCGGAAGAAATTCCAGTTGCGTTTGTTTTCAATCAAAGAAATTATTCTATTATGATGGCAACGCCCGATGACCTTGTTGACTTTGGACTTGGGTTCTCACTTTCCGAAGAAGTTATAAAGCATCCTAATGAAGTTAAATCTCTTGAAGTTTTACATTCGAAAAAAGGTATTGATTTAAAATTTAAGATTTCGATGGAAGCTATTGAAAAACTTGATATTAAGCAAAGAAAACGTAATTTAGTAGGTTCAGCAAGTTGCGGATTGTGTGGATTAGAAAGTTCAGAATCTTTATATAGAATTTTACCTAGTGTTGGTAAGGTAAAAATGAAAATAGATACTGCGAATGCAGAAAAGGCGATTTCTGCTTTACATGAAAATCAATTACTTAATTCCAAAACACATAGTGTTCATGCTGCGGCATGGGTTAATTCAAGTGGTGAAATTATAATAACCCGAGAAGATGTTGGTCGTCATAATGCTTTGGATAAGCTTTTAGGTGCTATGGCGTTACAATCAATCAATACTGCGAATGGTTATGTTTTGATGTCTAGCCGCTGTTCTTATGAAATAGTTGAGAAGTCAGCTAAGAGAGGCATCAAGGCAATTGTATCTATCTCCGGCCCAACGGCTTTTGCATTGCGCAAAGCAAATGAAGCAAATATAACACTCTATTCTCTCGATAAAAATAGAGTGATTGAGATTAAGTCATAATTTTTACTTATTTAGTTATTTTCTAGCTTGCGCTGTGAACAGGCTCATAATAAGGGCGGATTAATAATTATCGCGACGGTTGCGTCCCGCTCATAAGGTTAAATGGCATGAAAGCTGTTTTAGGATCCATTGGAGCTCTTTTATTTTCAGCCGCTATTTTACTAGCGGGAGGCGGGCTTTTAGGTACTCTTGTGGCAGTCAGTGCTGAGCTTAATAATTTTCCATTAATTGCCATTGGTTTTCTCTCCTCAGCTTATTTTGCTGGATTTATGGGTGGGTGTATATTTACTCCTCATTTAGTTAAAAGAGTTGGGCATGTTAGGGTTTTTGCGGCACTTTCTTCACTTGTTGCTGCTTGTGCTTTAAGTCATATGCTTTTTGTGAATGTAGCAAGCTGGGCGATCTTACGAGCCCTAACAGGCTTCAGTTTTGCTGGTTTATATATGCTAATTGAAAGCTGGATAAATGAGCAATCTCCTTCCGAAAAACGCGGCCAAGTATTATCCATCTATAGGATGGTTGATTTGATAGCCGTTACTATTGGTCAATTCTTACTTAATGCTGCTGATCCCAAAGAGTATATATTGTTTTCAGTGGTGGCTATTTTAATTTCTTTGGCTATTTTTCCTATATCTTTGTCTACCTCAAAAGCCCCTATGGCGGTTACTTCCACTAAGCTAAATATTAAAAAACTTATAAAAATTTCTCCTTTGGCCGTCGCTGGGTGTTTCGCTGTCGGCCTATCTAGTGGAGCATTTTGGGCTGTAGCCCCAGTTTTTGTTCAAAAACTAGGCTACCCGGTTCTAATGGTATCAATTTTTATGAGTGTAGTTGTTTTTTCCGGTGCTATAATGCAATGGCCTATTGGTTGGTTATCTGATAAAATTGGCAGACGTATTGTTATAATATTCGTATCTGTTGGCGGGGCTGTAAGTGGTTTATTTTTATGGCAATTCTCACCTGATTCTATCTCTTTAATGATACTTGGTGGTGCGCTTTATGGAATGTTTGCAATGCAAATTTTTGGAATGTCAGCGGCACATGCCAACGATTATGCCATGTCTGATGAATTTGTTTCTGTAAACGGCGGACTTTTACTGATCTATGGAATAGGCTCTGTTATAGGGCCATCTGTTGCACCAGTCGTGATGACGTTTGCGGGACCATCTGCAATGTTTGCATACACAGCACTAATACAATTTTTATTAGCTCTATATGGCATTTATAGATTAACACAACGTGATGCTCCCAAGGAAAGTAATGATTATGTTGCTATGCCAAGACCGCGCGCTGCATTGTTAATATTAAGGTCTGACCCCAGAAATTTGCTGAGACGTAAAAAACGCAACAAAGCTTGATGATTGTATTTATATCTCCATAATTCTAAGCTTGCATAAAACTAATCCTGATGCATAGTTACCAGACGTTTGATAGTTAAATTTGTCATTATATAATAGGCGGCGATAATGGTTAGAATAAATCCAAAAAGCACTTCCGATGATCATTCCGGAAGCATTGATGAGATGAAAAAAATACTTAGTAATCAGAAGGCTTTGTTCATCAATGAGCCTAATATTGCGTGGTTAAAAAGAAAAGAAAACTTAAAAAAACTTGGTTCGATTATTAAAGACCATGAATCTGATTTCATAAATGCCATATCTAAAGATTTTGGAAATAGAGCTTCGGAAGAAACTATAATAGCTGAAATGTTAGTCATTCAAGGGGGTATAAACCATGCCCTTAAACACACCCCAAAATGGATGCGGACTCGAAAAGCGCCTACAGCTTTGCAATTCAAGCCAGCTTACAACAGAGTAATTCCACAACCTCTTGGGGTGATCGGCATTATGAGTCCTTGGAATTATCCGCTTCAGCTTGCTGTGATGCCCTTAATAGGTGCATTAGGTGCAGGTAACAGGGCGATGATTAAACCAAGTGAATATACACCTTTGTTCTCCAAATTATTAAAAAAGGTCCTAGGCAAAGTTTTTTCTGAAGACGAAGTTTACGTAGCCCTTGGTGGTGTAGATGTAGCTACCTGCTTTTCTTCTCTGCATTTTGATCACTTAATATTCACTGGTTCAACAAATGTAGGACGTATTGTTGCAAAATCTGCAGCAGCAAACCTGGTTCCTTGTACTTTAGAACTTGGGGGTAAGTCACCAGCTATTATTGATGAATCTGCTAATTTGAAAACAGCAGTAGCTAGATTGACTAATGCTAAATTACTTAATGCCGGCCAAACTTGTGTTGCTCCAGATTATTTGCTGATGCCAAAGTCTCAAGTTAGTGATTTTGCAAGTGCTATGATAAGCCAAGCAGAGACTTTTTATCCAGAGTTTGCAGGAAATAAAGATTATACATCGATTATTGCAGATTCCCATTATGCACGATTACAAAATTTACTTGAAGATGCTGAAAATAAGGGTGCCAAAATTAGAGTTGCTGGAAATGATGATAAACAACAGTTAGCAAAAGAACGACGAATACCACTGACTATTGTGACTGAAACAACTCCCGATATGAAAATTATGCAGGAAGAAATTTTTGGACCGTTGCTTCCAATATTGGAATCTGAAAGTTTGAACGAATCTCTTGAGTATATCTCAAAGCGAGATAGGCCACTAGCGTTGTACTGGTTTGGAAAGAATAAAAATAAACTTAACCGAGTTTTAAAAGAAAGTATATCGGGTGGAGTTACTATTAACGATGCCACCTGGCATGTAATTCAGGAAGATATCCCCTTCGGAGGAGTGGGTCCCTCGGGCATGGGCGCTTATCATGGTGAAGTAGGTTTTCGAACTTTTTCTCACATGAAAGGGGTATTCTTTCAAAGTAAGTTTAGTCAAGGAAGTAAACTTCACCCACCTTATGGTCCAATGGCATCTAAAATGATAAATCTAATGAAGAAAATAATGTAGGTTAAATTGGAATATGAAATCATATGATTATATTATAGTTGGAGCTGGCTCAGCTGGATGTGTTTTAGCCCACCGTTTAACTGAGGATCCAAATATATCTGTTTGTTTACTAGAGGCAGGGGGCACTCATAAACATTGGAGCGTCTGGGTACCTGCTGCAGCTATACTTAATATGGTTACTAAAAAACGTAATTGGTCTTTTGAAACCGTACCGCAAAAGGGCCTTAATGGAAGAAAAGGCTATCAACCTCGCGGTAAGATGCTTGGCGGTTCCTCTAGCCTAAATGCCATGGTTTATAATCGATGCCACCCAAATGACTACGATGAATGGGAAAAGCTGGGCAACAAAGGCTGGTCATGGAAGAATGTACTTCCATATTTCAAAAAGTCTGAAAATTATGAACCAGGTGAAAATGAACTTCATGCCCAAGGTGGATTATTAAATGTCTCAAAATTACGTAGCCCTGGTTCAATAAATGATATATTTTTTGAGGCAGCTAGAGAAAATCAGTATAAAATATTGGATGACTTGAACGGTGTAGTTGATGGTCCAGATTTTGAAGGTATGGGCTACTATGATGTAACTCACAAGAATGGAGAGAGATGGTCAACAGCTAGAGCTTTCTTAGATACTGCAATTGAACGTAGTAACTTAACAGTTGTAACGCACGCTCATACTGAAAAAGTAATAATTGAAGATAATGAAGCTAAATTGGTTAGGTTTAATGTTAAAAATAAGACTAATCAAATTAAAGCTAACAAGGAGATAATATTATCTGCAGGCGCTTTTGGTTCGCCGCAGATATTATTGATGTCAGGAATTGGTCCAATAGATAAATTAAAGCCTCATGGAATAGAGCAAGTTCATGAATTACCAGGTGTTGGCGAGAATTTACAGGATCATATAGACTATGTGATGGGATATAATTCAAATGTAAAAGATAATATTGGTTTTTCTGTTATGGGAACTTTTCGTATGATTGGTGAAATCTATAAATATATAACCAAGCGGAGAGGTATGATAACCACTAATTATGCTGAGAGTGGTGGGTATTTTTATACAGATAAATCAGAGCCTTCTCCAGATATTAAATTAACCTTTGTTCGTTCCGCTGTCGATGACCATGGACGTAAGTTGCATTTAGGGCATGGTTATAGCTGCCATACTACAGTCTTGAGACCTAAAAGTAGAGGCTCCTTGTGGTTGAATAGCTCTAACCCAATAGATCCACCCGCTATTGACCCTGCTTTTTTGGAAGATGAACGCGATATGGAAACATTATTCCGAGGTGTTAAGAAAACACAGAGTATTTTAAAATCACCTGCATTTAACCCCGTACGGGGTAAGCCATTTTATGCATCTGACACTGATGATGACACAGTGTTGAAAAAAGATATCAGAGACAGATCTGATACTGAGTACCACCCAGTAGGAACATGTAAGATGGGCCATGATAATATGTCAGTAGTTGATGATAGGCTTAGGGTACATGGAATAATTAACTTGAGGGTAGTCGATGCATCTATTATGCCAAATCTTGTCTCAGGTAATACTAATGCACCAACAATCATGATAGGCGAAAAAGCTGCAGATATGATCAAGCAAGATAATCAATAATATAGCATAACAAGATTAACAAAATTAGATTATTTACTTAAATAAAACCATAGTGGTATCCAAATAAAACTTAAGGTTACTATGCCCTTTATGGATTGATAAATAATCCATACCCAGAATACTTCTTTTTTATGAGATTTCACATAAGAAATAATTCGTATAGGATTGAAAATATTAATTTTTTTAAAATTTATCATATATAGCTTGTTAAGCAGTATTGATAGGTATTTTTAAATAATGTTTACCATTATCTTCAGCTTTGGGTAGCTTTCCAGCTCGCATGTTTACCTGAACAGAGGGCAGCAATAACTTAGGTATTTTAAGTGTTTTGTCTCGCTTGGTTCTCATTTCCATGAACGAACGTTTATCTACACTGCTATTTATGTGGATATTTTTTCCTTTTTGTTCATCAACTGTGGTTTCCCATTTGTGATAATTACGATCTTTTGTTTTATAATCATGACAAAGGAATAACCGTGTATTTCCAGGCATTTGATAGATTTTTTGTACTGAATCATAGAGAGTCCCAGCATCACCTCCAGGAAAATCACACCTAGCTGACCCATAGTCAGGCATGAATAACGTATCCCCTATGAATAATGCATCTGATATATGATATGCAACACAAGCTGGCGTGTGGCCTGGTACGCTCATAACAGTTACATTCAAAGTGCCAATTTGAAATTTATCTCCATCATCAAATAATCTGTCAAATTGACTTCCATTCCTTTTAAAATCACTATTCTCATTATAGATTTTACCGAAAGCCTTTTGCACAAGAGGAAGATTACAACCCATTGCTATTTCACCCCCAAGCTTACTTTTTAAAACTGAAGCCCCTGATAGGTGATCGGCATGAGCATGAGTCTCGAGTATCCATTGTGTTTTAAGGTTATTATTATTGATATACTTTACTATTTTTTCTATGGACTCGTTGGATGTGTATGCTGAATAAATATCATATCCTAATACTGAGTCTATGATTGCACATGATAAGCTTTTTGGATCAGAGACTACATAACTGACTGTATTAGTGTATTCATCGAAGAATGCTTTTATAGTAGGCTTTTGCAAAGATTTAATCCCTCGTGAAACTTTTTTAAGGCTAGGATCACTAAATAGTATATTTAATATATTTAGTATATTTAAATATTAGCTTTATTTATGCAAAAGTCTATTTTGCTATATATTGTTTTATAAGACTGGTAAAACGGAAGATGTTATTTTAGTTTGAGCTTAAAGGACGGGAACAATTGAATGCAGACTTTAATAAAAAATTATCTATATTTATTTTTATTATTCTTTCCAATTGAAGTAAATAGTAGCGACTATGTTCAAGTTCCACCGAATGAAATAATGGATTTCTATAGTATTGTATCTGAAGTATCGCCCAAAAGAATTTCACAGGACATTAATAGACTTGCAAACTTTGGTACCCGGCATACTTTGTCTGAAAAGGTATCCGACCAACGAGGGATTGGTGCGGCAACTCGCTGGATATATAGCGAATTTAAAAAGATTTCAGACTTATGTAATGGCTGCATTGAAGTTATGTATGTCTCCGATAACGTATCAGGCGAGAGTCGTATCCCCTCTCTGACAGAAATAGTAAATGTCATAGCTATCCAAAGAGGGTCGGAAAGACCAAATGACTTTGTCATGATGTCAGGAGATATAGACAGTAGAGTAACTGACCCTTTGGATGGAATATCAGATAGTCCCGGTGCAAATGACAATGCCTCAGGTATGGCAGGTGTTTTAGAGGCCGCAAGAGTGCTATCCAGAAGGGAGTATGCAGGCTCCATAATTTACGCAGGCTTATCGGGAGAAGAGCAGGGGCTTTTTGGAGGAAAAATTGTTGCACAACACGCAATCAAACAGGGGTGGAATATCAAAGCAGTATTAAACAATGATATGATATCTAATATTGAAGGAATAAATGGGGTAATAAATAATTCTTCTGTCCGTATTTTTTCAGAGGGGACCCGCGCAAACGAAACAAAAAATGAGGCACTAATCAGACGCTTTACTGGAGGTGAAGTTGACAGCCCATCAAGAAACTTAGCACGATATATAAAAAAAATAGGTAATCAGTACATAGTGAATTTAGATATAAAACTCATTTACCGTCTGGATCGCTACGGAAGAGGAGGTCACCACCGTCCATTTAATGAAGTGGGTATACCTGCAGTAAGAATAATGGAAACTAATGAGCATTATGATAGGCAGCACCAAGATTTAAGGTCAGAAAATGGAAGAATTTTCGGAGATATTATGAGCGGTGTAGATTCAGATTATGCAGCAAAGCTAACATCATTAAATTTATTAACTATGGCCCAAATTGCTGGCGCTCCGCCAATACCAATAAATGTTGAACTTTCTGGTGCGGTAACAGCTTCAGCTAAACTAAAGTGGGATAAAGCTGAATTAGGATCAAAATTTAGTGGATATAAAGTTCATTGGCGTGAAACCTCAGAATCGGAATGGTCAAATTCTAGGTTTGTAGGCGATGTAAATGAGTGGGAGTTTGAAAATTTAGTTATTGATAATTATTTTTTTGGTGTATCATCAGTTTCAAAGGATGGGTATGAAACTCCTGTGGTATTCCCTGGCGCTGCTGGAAGGTTTTAATAATTTTTAGCTTAACTTATAATAATGATTAAGGCCTGTTGGGTAAGTAGTATTTAATAATTGCATGATGAAAATACAAAAAAAACAGAAGTTTACAGTCAGTGTAGCACCTATGATGGATTGGACTGACAGGCATTGTAGGTGGTTTCACAGAAAACTATCAAAGAATGCTTTGCTTTATACAGAGATGGTAGTTGCGGATGCGATCATTTATGGTGATAAAGATTTTTTGATATCATACAATCCAGAAGAGCATCCAGTTGCATTACAACTAGGCGGTAGCGATCCCAAAAAACTATCGCAAGCAGCAATGATTGGTGAAAAATTTGGTTATGATGAAATCAATATAAATATTGGATGTCCATCTGACAGAGTGCAATCTGGCAGGTTTGGCGCATGTCTCATGGATGAGCCTGAGCTCGTTGCGGAATGCTACTCTGCTATGCAAAATACTGTAGATATTCCTGTTACTGTTAAGTGTCGACTTGGCATAGATAATCAAAATTTGTCCGAAACTTTACCTAATTTTATTAGTATAGTATCTGAATCTGGCTGTGAGCACTTTATTATACATGCACGAAAAGCTTGGTTAAATGGTTTGTCACCAAAAGAAAATCGTACCGTTCCTCCTTTGCAATATTCAATGGTACATGAAATAAAAAATCAATTTTCAAATTTAGAAATTATTTTAAATGGAGGTCTAAAGAATATACTTGATGCTAAAAATAACTCATTAGGGCTTGATGGTGTTATGTTTGGTCGGTCTGCATACCAAGATCCTTGGATTTTAACTGAGGTAGACGAAAAATTTTATAAAGGGCCGCAATATTCGAAAAGTCGTTATGATTTAATTGAGGACTTAATTCAATATGCTGAGTCGAAACAAGAAAATGATAGATCTACTAAGTCGCTTGTCCGGCATATTATGGGATTATATTCTGGTCAGATGGGAGCGCGGACATGGCGCAGGGCATTGAGTGAGGGAATATCTAATGGTCTCAATCCGTCAAGTATAATCATAAAAGCTGCAGAGGAACTTAATAAGGCTAATAAGAATGCTCAGAGTCATTCATGATCACTGAATACTTTTTATTAGTTTTTATTTTATTGTCAGTTGGGTTTTTATCTGGATTTAGCGCTGGTTTATTTGGAGTTGGCGGTGGTGCTGTAATGGTCCCAGCTTTATATTATGCTTTTAACGCCATCGGTGTTTCTGAAGCTTCAGTAATGCATTGCGCAATTGGAACCTCTTCAGCCGTAATAATTTTTAATAGTTTTAGAGCTGTCAAAAGCCATCATAATTTAGGGGCAATTGATTGGGATCTTTTGTGGCCTAGCTCATTTATTACTTCCTATGCTCTATGGATTGGGGTGGGCTCATTTTTTGCTGCTAGCTTTTTGGCTTCTATTATGTCAGCCCAGTTTTTAATGATATTATTCGCATTGGTAATGATTGTAGTTTCTCTGCATTTCATCTTTGGCCCCAACAATTTAAAGGTATTTGTTTCTGTTCCAACTGGTTTTGCTGTGCCAATTATTGGATCCCTAATAGGTGCTTTATCTTCTTTGATGGGAATTGGGGGTGGATCTATAACTGTTCCCTTAATGAATATGTGTAAAATACCAATGAATAGGGCGGTGGCTACAGCGTCAGGTTTTGGTTTTGCTATTTCTTTACCTGCCACAATAGGTTTTATTATATCTGGGTGGGGTATTGATGGCCGGCCCGATTTCTCACTTGGTTATGTAAATGTAGTAGCATTAGTCTGCATTTTAAGCTCTGCTTTTTTTGTTGTTCCTTATGGGGCAAAAATTGCGCAAATTTTACCTCAGAAACGATTAAAACTGCTATTTGGTTTGTGCTTACTAGCAATCGCCTTAAACATGGCAAAGAATTCATTGTATTGAGTATTAGCTAAATTATATTGCTATTTAATTGATAGCTAAACGTATACATAGTGCCGTAAATTATATTAACGCTTTGTGTATTGAAGTATTAGAGCCAAATTATGAAAAATGACCAACCCTTAGATGATATCAGAAGTTTGATAGAATCTGTGCCCAGCATAGATGTATCTTCAATAAACAATATAGATTCAATCATAAAAGAACATGATCTAAAGCATTATTTAGGTGTTAATGTAAATAATATAAAGTTATTAGCAGGTTGGCAGGGAATTATCCCTAAAATTAAAAAACCTCTGATTTCTATTTTTGCGGGTACTCATGGTGTTGCAGAAAGTATTTTTGATGAAGATATTGTTGACATTGCAAAAGAAGAATTAAAGGCCGTTTCGGATGGTAGTTCTGGTGTCCGAGGTATCGCAAAATCATTACAGGCTGCCTTCAAAGTGTATGAATTAGGAGTGGAGTATCCATCTACTAATTTTACTAAAGGCCCCTCGTTATCAGAGAAGGACTGTGCGGCCGCTATAGCTTTTGGTATGGAGGTTGTTGCTGAAGGTGCTGATATAATAGCTATAGGGTCTGCGGGGCTTGAAACTAACACAGCAGCTATTGCTATTGCTACTAGCTTATATAAAGAAAGCCCTGTTGATTATTTTAAAGGCACCCATAAAAAAAATAGTTTACGTTTAGAAGCAGTAGAGAATGGAATTTTACGACACCAAGCTTCCTTGAACTCACCTTTAGACATTCTTAGGTGCTATGGCGGCCGTGATATAGCTGGAATGCTGGGAGCCATAATTGCAGCAAGACATCAATGTATACCGGTGATATTAGACGGTTTTTCTGTTTGCATAGCCGCTGCTGTTCTGCATAGCATTAATGAAGACTCCATTTCTCACTGTTTTGCAGGGCATGTAACAACTGAGTGGGGGCATAAAGCGCTAATAGAAAGGCTTGGTCTAAGCCCAATTCATGATATGGGTATTGGTATTGGAGATGGATCTGGGGCTGCTTTTGCACTCAATACGATGCGGCTTAGTTGCGAAGCCTTATCAACAATTATCGAAAAATAATTTTACGGATTACTTTATGTCTATTTTTTCAAATCCAGAATTTGACAATCACGAAGGTGTTTATTCATTTGCTGATCCTAGTTGCTTAATGCGGTGTTTTATAGCCGTTCACAGTACTAAAATGGGCCCTGCGAGCGGAGGTACTCGTTTCTGGACTTATGTAAGTGATGAAGAAGCCCTAACTGATGCTCTGCGCCTATCCAAAGCTATGAGTTATAAAAATGCTTTAGCGGGAATACCTTTGGGCGGTGGAAAGGGCGTAATTATGAAGCCCGAAGAAAATTTTAAGAGGAAGGATTTATTTACAGCCTATGGTAAAGCAATTGATAAAGTTGGTGGTAGATATATTACGGCAGAGGACGTTGGTGTTAGTCCAGAAGATATGCAAACTATAAAGGCGGAGACTCACTACGTAGCTGGATTAGAGGAAGGCATTGCTGCCTCAGGTGATCCATCACCGCATACAGCAGATGGAGTTCTGCGTGGTATGGAAGAGGCTGTGAAGCATAAGATTGGTATTGAAGGCCTAGGCGGAATTACTGTTGCTATCCAAGGCTTGGGTCATGTGGGGTATGATTTAGCCAGACGTCTACATAATGAGGGTGCACATTTAATAGTCGCGGATATAAACAAATACTTAACTAGAAAAGCAAAAGAAGAATTTAATGCCACTATCGTCTCCATAGATCAAATTCACGCTCAAGAAGCCGATATTTTTTCTCCCTGTGCCTTGGGGGGGTCTATAAATTCAGATACATTGCCTGATATTCAAGCTTATATAATAGCGGGTGCAGCCAATAACCAGCTTTTCGATAATTCAATTGGTACAAAGCTACTTAAGCAAGGCATATTATATTGCCCCGATTACGTGATTAATGCAGGTGGTATAATTAATGTAGCTTCAGAAATTTCAGGACACTATGATTTATCTTGGGTGGACGGTAAAATAGATAAAATTAGAAGTAACTTAAAAGAAGTATTCGATCAGTCAGCAAGATCAAGAACCCCAACTAATGAAGTTGCTGACAGTATGGCTAGGGCGATGTTGAGTAAATAGGGAAAATGTTGCAAACTGTATCAACTCGTGAGAATTGATATATATTTTATGTGTTAGAGTTATATTTACTAATTGATGTAATATAATCAAAAAATGTTCATAAAGCGGGAAAAGTATAGGCAAGATTAATGGATCAACCTACCCCAACAAATCGCGGTAAGCCCATACGACACGGTGATTTTGATACTCTTTGTGATGCTCTTGATTATGCGGCCTTATGTAAGACGGGTTTTAATTTTTTTGACGGAAGAGCAAAGCTAAAGGAATCACTTACTTATAGTGAATTAAGAATAAAAGCATTAGCACTTGCAAAACGGTTAGTTCCATTTGCGACAAAAAACTCCCGAATTGGTTTGGCCGCAGTGTCAACGCCGGAGTTTGCTATCATTTTCATGGCTTGCCAGTATGCAGGACTTGTACCTGCTCCTTTGCCGCTCCCAGTTACTCTTGGCGGAAGAAATTCATATGAGAGGCAACTTCAAAGACTAGCAGATACAGGTGATTTTCACGCCTTATTCTGCCCTGATTCAATGAAACAAATTATGGGTTCAGCATTGAATGATATGGCTATTCCAGTGATATCATTCGAAGACTTAGTAACCCTTCCTAACGGAAATAAATTAAGACCTTTTGACAAAAATGATTTATGTTACATTCAATATTCGTCAGGTTCTTCTAGTTCACCCAAAGGGATTATAGGCACTCAAGCCTCTGTCTCTGCTAATTGTCACGCTATTACAAAATTTGGCATGGAGATGGACGATAATGATAGAGGAACGAGCTGGCTGCCTCTTTATCATGATATGGGATTAATTGGGTTTATGTTAGCTCCAATAATGAGCCAAATGACAGTTGATTTCATTGACCCTCAAGACTTTACACGCAGGCCTATTACTTGGTTGCAATTAATCAATGATCACAAAGGCACCTTCTCATTTTCACCTACATTTGGTTATGAATTATGTGTACGTCGTTGGAGAAATGATAGAGATTTAGATCTATCCAGTTGGAAGGCAGCGGGTATTGGTGGAGATATGGTGCGGCCTGAGCCATTAACTGAATTTTCAAATTTATTTTCAAAAATGGGTTTTTCTGAGGGCACATTTAAGCCTAGTTATGGTTTAGCAGAGACCACACTCGCCGCAACTTTTTCACCTCCTGGGCAAGGGTTATTAAAGCATACTATTGATATGGATAGATATGAACGTACCTCTGAGGCTGTAGAAGCAAATGAGATTACGAATGTTGAGCACAAAAGAACCTTTGTTGCATGTGGACTTGTTCTTCCAGGCCATGAAGTAGAAATTAGAGATTTTGAGGGTAATGTTCTGGGGGGTAATAAAGTAGGAAAAATTTGTTTGAGAGGGCCTAGTGTTTCGCCAGGATATTTTCGCAACACCCAAGCAACTGAAGCAAGTTTTTCGTCTGACGGATGGTTAGATACAGGGGATTTAGGCTATTGGCTTGATAATCAATTAGTTGTTACTGGAAGGTTTAAAGATCTTATCTTATGGCATGGGAGAAATATTTGGCCACAGGATATTGAATGGGCCGCCCAAGCAGCAGCTCCTCACCGGATTGGCAGGGCATGCTCTTTTGCTATGGGCGGTGCAGGTGATCAAAAAGATATTATGCTTTTATTAGAATGCAGAACTAGGGATCAGAAATTATTAGATGAAATATACAGTTCAGTCATGACAGCTATTAGATTAGAAGTGGGAGTTCCGGTGCGGCTACAGTTAGTTCCTAAAAGTACTATGGTAATAACGTCTTCTGGAAAATTGTCACGAGCACGTGTGAAGGCGAAATTCCTCAAGGGAGAAATAATTGATATCCAAGCAGATCGGCCAGTAGCTATTATTGGAAATGAAACTGCTTAATAAAATGACAAAACCAATAATAGCGATGACTGGTGGTTCTGGTTTTATTGGTCAGCATATGATATCTGCTTTATTGAGTAGCGGATATACAGTTAGGGTGCTTGTAAGAACCAAGAGAAAAATAGAGTATCTAAAGCATCCAAAATTAGAAGTATTAGAAGGTAATCTTACTGATAATGGGTCAGCACTGGTTAGTGGTTCAGATGTTCTCTTATCTTTTGCCGGTGCAGTAAAAGGTCGAAGCTTTTCTGAGCTAATGAAAATAAATTGTCATTTTAACAGTACCTTAGCGAGCATTGCTAACAAAGAGGGAGTGAATAGATTGGTTTTATTGTCCTCTCAAGTTGCTTGTCAGCCTCATCTCTCTAGTTATGCTATCTCGAAGCTTCATGGTGAAAATGCGGTTAAAGAAAACTTTGCAAATAAAATAGCTATAATTCGTGCACCTGCTGTTTTTGGGCCGGGTGACTTAGCTACTAAGCCATTTTTTGATTTTATAGAAAAAGGCATATTGCCAGTTGCTGGAGGAAGAAATTGGCGAAATCGTAAAACTGCAATGGTGTTTGTATCTGATTTAGTAAAAGATGTAATAGATAATGCTATCACTGGTAACTATGACGATAAGATTGTTACACCGTCGACTGTAAAAGGGGTTTCTTGGGAGGATTTTGCAAATTACTCTCGATTAGCATTAGGCAAAAAAATTAAAATTTTTCCAATTCCTTTATCTGTATTGTGGTTGTTCGCTGCTATGAATTCACTTAGCTTACGTTTCTTTGGAATAGGTCATTTGTCTATAGGCAAATTGCGAGAATTCCTATATGTGGATTGGTCAAGTGAGGATATTATAAAAAATCCAACCCCGTTTACTGAAGCGTTACGTATTACATCTAGCTACTATCAGAAAGAAAAAAATGTCTAAGCCAACACGCAAAGAAATACATGATAAAATTTGCGAGCTACTAAAGCCGTATAACCCTAAGAATCATCCTATTAAAGAAAACAGTGGGATAATGACTGATTTAGAGGTCGATTCTGTGGCTGTTTTTGATCTAGTCATGGGTTTGGAGGATTTTTATGACGTATCCATACCTATGGAGTTAATTTCTGACATAAGGACTGTTGGTGAGTTATCAATTGCTGTAAAAGAACTAACTGAATAATAGGTATAAAAATGAATAACGTTTTGAAAAACACTCCTTTATCAATATTTGATAAGTATGCGCCCTTACAGTCACGGGTAGATTTGATGATGAAGATCGGTAAAGATGCTTTGGGCTTAAAATTTGACGATATTATCAGTGCCACAAGGGGAAAAATTGATGGTCGTGAAATATTGTTGGCCGGTACAAATAATTATCTTGGCCTGACTTTTGATGACGACTGCATGACAGCAGCAAAAAATGCTGTTGATAGGCATGGTACTGGTACAACAGGTTCTCGTGTGGCTAACGGAAGTTATGATGAGCACATCCAGCTTGAAAAAGTATTAGCTAATCATTTGGGAATGGAAAGTTGTGTAGTTTTCACAACGGGTTATCAAACAAATTTAGCTGCCATATCTGGTTTGGCTGGTGATAATGATGTGATATTTATGGATGCAGACGCGCATGCTTGTGTGATCGATGGTACAAGGCTCACATCTTCTTCTACGATACGTTTCAGGCACAATAACCCTGAAGACCTAGACAAGAGACTTAAGCGTCAAGGGGATATATCTAATGGAAATGCGTTGGTTGTAATTGAAGGTATGTATTCAATGTTTGGGGATATAGCTCCTGTTGATGAGTTTGTAGATGTCACTCACAGACATGGCGGTTATTTGTATATAGATGAGGCACACTCTTATGGTGTTTTTGGTCCCACTGGATGCGGTATTGCTGAAGATCAAGGTGTGTTAGATAAAATAGATTTTATTTCTGGTACATTTTCTAAATCGCTTGCTTCTGTTGGAGGTTTTTGTGCTTCAAGGCATAAAGAGTTCGAGATACTTAGAAAAGTAATGAGGCCTTATATGTTTACTGCCTCTGCGACTCCCTCAAATATTTGCGCGGCATTAATGGCGGTTGAAAAAGTAAAAGAGGGTCACAACCTGCGTGATAATTTAAAAAAACGTTCTATTCAGTTGCATTCTGGTCTCAGTGAGATGGGCTACGATATATGCGCAGATGCAAGTCCCGTTATTGCTGTACGTAGAGCTAACGAGGCAGTCGCAGCTATGGAATGGAATTGGCTTATAGAAAATGGTGTATATGTAAATTTAGCTGTACCGCCCGGTACGCCGCAGAGTTCTAGTTTGCTTCGGATTAGCTTGTCTGCCGCTCATACTGAAGCGGACATTAATATATTACTTAAGGCATTTTCGGATTTAAAATCCAATCAACAAGAATTAATATCAAAGATGTCTTCTCGTTTAACGAAGTAATTATAATACAAAAAACCCCGCATTAAGCGGGGTAAATTATATTTATTATCTAAAGTTTTTTTATTCAGAAGGTTCTGTTTTATCTTCTGTTGATTTATCTGATGCAATAAATTCATCAGGAGCATCGCCCTCAAACATAGAAACTGCATTAGCAGCTCTTTCGTCATTGGCTTCCTTTGCATCAGCAGCTTCTTCAGCAGCCTGAGTTGCGATGACATCTTCGCCTTTTTCCTGACGGATAGCTTCATCCTCTGTTCTTGCAACATTCACCTTAACAGATACTGTAACTTCAGGGTGCAAACGAACTTTAACTTCATGAATTCCCAATTCTTTGATGGGTTGCTCGAGAATTACCATATTTCTTTTGACTTCTTTATTGTTTAAAAGCTCGGCAATATCTCTTGCAGATACAGAGCCATAAAGTTGGCCAGTATCACCAGCATTTCTTATACAAACAACTGAATTTCCATCAACAGCTTTTCCTGATGCACCAGCTTTTTCTCTGTTTTCTGCATTTCTTGCTTCTAGGTACTCACGCTCTGCCTCAAATCGTGCTAAGTTTGACTTAGTAGCTCTCAATGCTTTGTCTTGAGGCAACAAGTAGTTCCTTGCAAATCCAGGCTTGACATTTACAACGTCGCCCATGTCACCAAGTTTTTCAATGCGCTCTAGTAATATGATCTCCATTATGCGCTCCTACTTAACTTCATAAGGCAAAAGGCCTAGGTATCTTGCACGCTTTATTGCCTTGGCAAGTTCACGTTGTTTTTTATGAGTAACTGCAGTGATACGAGATGGTGCTATTTTACCCTTTTCTGACATGTAACGCAGTAACATTTTTGGATCTTTGTAGTCTATTTTTAATCCATTTTCTCCCGAGAACGGACATACTTTTCGTCTTCGACGAAATGATGTTCTTGAAGGAAGGTTTTCTATTTTAATGGAATCTCTTTTTGACATTAGACTACTCCTTGCTTTCGCGACGTTTACGTTCTTCGCGTTTTTTTAGGATTGGTGATGGTTCTTCCAAGAACTCGTCCACACGTATGGATAAGTATCTGAGTATGTCTTCATTAATCCGATGCTGACGTTCTATTTCGTGGATTGTTTCAGGTAGAGCATTTATCTTTAGAAGACTGTAATGAGCTTTCCTGTTTTTTTTCATTCTGTAGGCTAAGTTTCTTAGGCCCCAATATTCAGCCCCCTCAACAGATCCGCCCATATTTTCGATTTTTGTGGCGAGATTTTGAACAAACTCCTCAACTTGTGTAGTGGAAATGTCCGGACGCGTTATGACTACATGCTCGTAAAGAGACATAATAATTCCTTCATTGTTTTGGATATGGCGTTTTTGTCAGTGAAGGCCGACTAGAACGATGGCTCTAAGTGTATGTCTCAACCCCGTGCTGAGAACTAGCATATAGACCATATCCGTTTAGGCGGCTTATATATAAATAGTATTTAGGTGCAAGCGATTTTTATGTATGCTCTGAAAATATGCTAACCATAATAAGTAAAAGTTATGCGTCTTCTGTTGGTTTTGGAGCAGGCAAACCTTTTCCACCCTTTCTACCTTCAATTTTTAACTTTTCTGGAGGTATAATTTTGAATGAAAGATTTTCTTTTTTAGTGTCCACACTTATTTTTACCAATCCTCCACTTTTAAGTTTTCCAAATAAGATCTCATCGGCAAGTGGTTTTTTTATAAACTCCTGTATAGTCCTTCCGAGAGGACGGGCGCCATATCTTTTATCGTATCCTTTATTAGCCAACCACAGGTTAGCTGTTTTAGTTACTTCGAATTCAATCTTTCTATCCGCAAGCTGAGCTTCAAGTTGGATGATGAATTTATCAACTACTTTGGCGATGTCTGAGGGAGTGAGTGCGCTAAAAGATATAACAGCATCCAAACGATTTCGAAACTCAGGAGAAAAGCGTCTTTTTATAGCAATACCTTGTTCATCACTCTTGTAACCTCGCCCGAAGCCAATTTCAGCTTTACTTGCATCAGCAGCGCCAGCATTTGTTGTCATTATTATTATAACATTTCTAAAATCAACTTTTCTACCATTTGAGTCTGTAAGAAAGCCGTTGTCCATTACCTGTAATAAAATATTGTATATGTCGGGGTGAGCCTTTTCTATTTCATCAAGCAAAAGAATGCTATGTGGATTTTGATTTACAGCATCAGTTAGTAGACCTCCTTGGTCGTATCCTACGTATCCGGGAGGGGCTCCTATAAGTCTACTGACAGTGTGCCTTTCCATGTATTCAGACATATCAAATCTCAGCAGTTCAAGTCCTTGCGTCATGGCCAATTGTTTAGCAACTTCAGTTTTACCGACACCAGTAGGTCCAGCAAAAAGATAGGACCCAATAGGCTTGTTTGGTTCTCTTAGCCCTGCGCGAGCTAATTTTACAGCTGAGCTAACCTGCTCGATTGCCTTATCTTGGCCAAAAACTACGCGTTTCAGATCAATTGGTAGAGACTTAAGGGCTTTTTCATCATCACGGGATATAGACTTGGGAGGAATGCGAGCTATTTTAGCAACAACAGATTCGATCTCTTTGATATCAATTTTCTTTTTCCTACTTTTTTCTTCAACAAGTTTAGTTCTTGCCCCAGCCTCATCAATTATATCGATTGCTTTATCTGGCAATTTTCTGTCAGTTATGTGGCGAACTGAAAGATCCACCGAAGCTTTGATTGCTGCATTAGTGTATTTGATATCATGAAACTTTTCAAAATAAGACTTTAATCCCATAAGTATTTTTACCGCATCATCAGAGGATGGTTCGGACACATCGATTTTTAGGAAACGCCGTGATAGAGCTCTATCTTTTTCGAAGTGTTGTCTGTACTCTTTATAGGTTGTGGATCCCATGCAGCGTAATTTTCCAGATTGCAGGGCTGGTTTGAGAAGATTGGATGCGTCCATTGCCCCACCACTTGTGGCCCCAGCGCCGATAATTGTATGTATTTCATCAATAAATAGAACTGCGTCATCAATCTCTTGAAGCTTTTTCATCACAAGCTTCAGACGTTCTTCAAAGTCTCCTCGGTATCTTGTGCCAGCAAGTAATGCGCCCATGTCGAGAGAATAAATAGTAGCATTTTTGAGTATATTTGGGACTTTATTATTCACTATTCTTCTTGCTATGCCTTCTGCAATAGCAGTTTTTCCTACACCTGGATCTCCAACTAAGAGGGGATTGTTCTTTCTTCTACGAGAAAGAACCATTATGCACCGTTCAACTTCATCATCTCTTCCTATGAGGGGGTCTATTTCTCCGTCAGATGCTTTTTGATTTAAATTAACCGTATATTCTTGTAGAGGGTCTTTTTGTTTTGTTTCATCTTCTCCTATATCCTCTGTTCCTCCAGTTGACTTTTTGGGAACAGCATCACCAGATTTTGAAATGCCGTGACTTATATAATTAACTACATCATAACGTGTCATATCCCTTTCTTGAAGAAAATAGACAGCATGGCTTTCCCTTTCAGCAAACAGTGCGACCAAAGCATTGGCACCCGTAACTTCTTCTCTACCTGAAGACTGAACATGAATGACTGCTCGCTGAATAACTCTATGGAAACCTGCCGTTGGTCTTGCCTCTTCAAAATCTTCGATGCGAAGCGAAGATAAGTCTTCATCTAGATAGTTTTTGACATCGGCCCTGAGGGGTTCAATGTCAACATCACAAGCGGTGATTACAGCAACTGCATCCTTGTCCTCTAGAAGGGCCAACAGTAAATGCTCTAGGGTAGCGAGCTCGTGTTTTCTGTCCGTGGCTAGGGTTAGTGCCCGGTGGATTGTCTCTTCTAATACTGAGGAAAATGAAGCCATGTCAGAACCTTCTACCTTTTTTTTATTTATCTATGCTTTTTCAAGTCTGCATTGTAATGGATGTTGATCTCTTTTTGCAGCATCCATTACTTGTGCTACCTTTGTTTCCGCTATCTCGTATGTATATACGCCACATGTGCCCATACCGTTTTGATGAACATTAAGCATTATTTTCGTTGCTTCTTCTTGTGTTTTTGAAAAAATACCCATTAATATAAAAACAACAAACTCCATTGGTGTATAATCATCATTAAGGATTAATACTCTGAACATTGATGGTTTTTTCGTTTTTGGCCGTGACTTCGTAGTTGTACCTTGCTCGGGCACATGATCTTTATCTTCGTCTGAACTACTTGCGACTGAATGTTTAGGTTTTCTCATGGTATTAATTTAGTGATAAACATAACTGATTTAAAGCCCGAGTTAGTGACATTAACAATATTTGTTGTGAATTTCTTAATAATGTTGTTGTTATTTACATAATAACTTTTCATATTTTATTTTTTAGCGACTATTTTTGTTAATATGAAATTTAAGAATTGGCAGCCCAATGAATAATGATTCCCAATTACAACAAAAAGTAGAAAAGCCATTTTGGCGAGTCAAGAAAATGAAAGATATGAACAAGCAGGAATGGGAAAGCCTTTGTGATAATTGCGGAAAATGTTGTTGTATTAGATTGGAGGACGAAGAAACTAGCGATATTTATATAACTGATGTTGCATGTAAACTTTTTGACCCCGAGGCTTGCAAGTGTACATCTTATGAAAGCCGCAGTGAAAAAGTTCCGGATTGCGTGACTCTTACAAAAGACAATATTGATAAACTTCATTGGATGCCGGCAACTTGTGCTTATAGATTAATTTCTGAGGGAAAAGAGCTTCCATATTACCATCACCTTGTGAGTGGCTCGTCTTCTACTATTCACGATGAAGGGATGAGTGTGAAAAATGCAGTAGTCAGCGAAGCTCTTGTTTCTGAGGATGAGCAAATAAAACGAATTGTAATTTGGCCTGGAGAGCCATGCGTATAAAACGCAGTGATGATATTAATAACGTTTATTTTTAATAAATAATTAGGCATAAAACGCCGCATCAAAAAGTCTGTAAATTTGATTGAAAATATTGTAATTTAATAATTGCATTCGTAGTGGCTCCTGACTAGGTTCCGCAAAATCAGCTGCTTATTCATTCATATGCAGCATTAATTGATAAAGAGGACATTAATGTCTGAGTTTTTATTGGAATATCTGCCGGTAGTCATGTTACTAGGTTTAGCAGCCGTTTTTTCCCTGGCTTTGTTGATTGCACCCGCAGTCATTGCTCCTAAGCAACCTGATAAGGAGAAACTATCTACATACGAATGCGGTTTTAATGCTTTTGATGATAGCCGAATGAAGTTTGATGTTCGTTTCTACTTGGTAGCCATACTCTTCATTATTTTTGATATAGAGGTGGCTTTTCTTTTTCCCTATGCCGTAAGCCTCGATCAGGTAGGTTTTTGGGGGTGGGCTGTTGTAATGATTTTTTTAGCCGAGCTTGCTGTAGGTCTTGCCTATGCATGGAAGCTAGGTGCCTTGGATTGGGAGTAAATCCGTGAATAATTCATTAAAGTCTTTAGGGTCTTCTGCTACCGATTTGGGTACTCCTGCTTACGACCCAAAAAAACATGATCCATTTTTTGACGGCATGAAAAATCAATTAGCTGACCGAGGTTTTGTTACTGCCGCATCAGATGATCTTATCACTTGGGCAAGAACTGGATCTTTAATGTGGATGACTTTTGGATTAGCTTGCTGTGCTGTTGAGATGATGCAAGCATCAATGCCGAGGTATGATCTGGAGAGGTTTGGCTTTGCACCGCGTGCGTCTCCAAGGCAGTCAGATGTTATGATAGTTGCGGGAACCTTAACTAACAAGATGGCACCGGCCCTCCGGAAGGTTTACGATCAGATGCCAAATCCCAGATACGTTATTTCTATGGGCTCTTGCGCTAATGGAGGTGGTTATTATCATTACTCATATGCAGTAGTGCGTGGGTGTGATCGTATCGTGCCTGTGGATATCTATGTTCCAGGGTGTCCACCTACAGCCGAGGCTCTAGTGTACGGCATACTTCAGTTGCAGAAGAAAATACGTCGTGAAGGTAATATCGAGAGATAAGCAATGGAAGACCTAAAAGAACATATAGCGACTCAACTAAAAGACTCCGTTAATTCGTTGGATATCATGAACGAAGAGCTTGTTATTTTTGCTCGCAGAGCTGAAATACATAATATCATTTCATTTTTGAAGGATGATCCTTTGTGCAAATTCTCAACCTTAATTGATCTCTGTGGAGTAGACTATCCGGGAAGAGAAAGAAGGTTTGAGGTGGTTTATCATTTGCTTTCTATGTCTCATAATACACGGGTACGCATAAAGGTCAGAACAAACGAAACTGAACCTGTGCATAGCATCTCTTATATTTTTCCAAATGCTAACTGGTATGAGCGAGAGGCTTTTGATATGTTTGGTATACTATTTGATGAACACCCTGATTTAAGAAGGTTACTTACTGATTATGGTTTCGAAGGGTACCCGCTTAGAAAAGACTTCCCTCTGTCAGGATTTGTAGAAGTTCGATATGATGAAGAAAGAAAGTCGGTTGTCTATGAAGATGTAGACCTACCTCAAGAGTATAGAAGTTTTGATTTTACAAGTCCTTGGGAGGGAACTGAATATATTCCTGATCAAAGTTCAACTGAAAAGAAAGCCTGAATAATATGTCTTTATTTTTCTCCAAATATTTGCGTATGCTCTGCTTACTTAATAATGGGCGTAAATCTTATCTCTTGGAAACCTCATAATGAGTACTACAGAAGCTTTGTTAGAGGGCGATGACCGGAATTTTACCATAAATTTTGGTCCCCAGCACCCTGCGGCGCATGGAGTTCTTCGCCTTGTTTTAGAATTGGAAGGTGAAGTTATTGAGCGTGTAGACCCGCATATCGGTTTGTTGCATCGAGGGACGGAAAAGCTCATTGAGCACAAAACTTATTTACAAGCACTACCTTACTTTGACCGATTAGACTACGTGGCTCCTATGAATCAGGAACATGCTTTTTGTTTGGCTATTGAAAACTTAATGGGTATTAATGTTCCAAGGCGAGCAAAATTTATAAGAGTTATGTACTCTGAGATTGGTAGAATTCTATCTCATATGCTAAACATTACCACGCAGGCAATGGATGTTGGTGCACTTACCCCGCCTGTTTGGGGTTTTGAGGAACGAGAAAAGTTAATGGTTTTTTATGAGCGCGCTTGTGGTTCTAGAATGCATGCAATGTATTTTAGGCCAGGCGGAGTTCATCAAGACCTTCCGCAAAAGCTTATAGAAGATATATCATTATGGTGTAAGCAGTTTCCTGAAAAGTTAAATGATATAGAGACATTGCTAACTGGAAATAGAATTTTTAAGCAACGCAATGTTGATATTGGTGTTGTGTCTAAACAAGATGCTCACAAATGGGGTTTTTCTGGCATCATGCTGCGCGGTTCAGGTATTCCGTGGGATTTAAGAAGAAATCAACCTTATGAGATATATTCAGAATTAGATTTTAAAATACCATTGGGTAAAAATGGTGACTGTTACGACCGTTATTTATGCCGAGTTCAAGAAATGCATGAATCTGTTAAGATTATCCAACAGTGTATCGATATGATGCCTGAGGGGCCGGTAATGTCGAAAAACAATAAGGTTACGCCGCCACGCAGGTCAGAAATGAAGCAAAGTATGGAGGCGTTGATTCACCATTTTAAGCTTTACACTGAAGGATTTCGTGTTCCTGAGGGTGAAGTTTATTCCTGCGTGGAAGCTCCAAAGGGTGAATTTGGGGTATACTTGGTATCAGATGGATCAAATAAGCCTTACAGGTGTCACATACGTGCTCCTGGATTTCCGCATTTGGCTGCTATGGACTATCTAAACAAGGGTCACATGTTGGCAGATGTTTCTGCTATCTTAGGGTCTCTCGATATAGTTTTTGGGGAGATTGATAGATGAGTGCTAGGCGACTATCCATAATCCAGCCCTCTAGTTTTGAGCTATCTGATAGTGCTAACAAGGAAATTAACAAGTGGATCAAAAAATACCCGAAGGACCGCATGCGGTCTGCTTTAATACCAGCTCTGTGGATAATCCAGAAAGATGCAGGTGGCTGGCTTCCTGAATTAGCTCTGCGTGCAATAGGCGATATGTTAGATATGGCATATATTCGTGTTTATGAAGTTGCAACATTTTATACTATGTTTAATTTACAGCCCGTCGGTGTTAATTATGTTCAAATGTGCGGAACAACCCCATGCTGGCTCAGGGGTTCAGATGAACTAAAGGGGCTTCTTAGTCGAAAGATAGGGGAGCAGAATACTCTTTCTAAAGATGGCAAGCTTTCATGGCTCGAGGTTGAGTGCTTGGGTTCGTGCTCTAATGCACCTATGGTCCAGATATCTAATTCTGCTGGTGATCATTACTATGAGGATTTATCGCCTGAAAGCTTAGAAAGTATTCTTGATGAATTAGTAGCTGGTAAGCAGCCTCCGCAGGGCCCAAGGAATGGAAGGTTTAGTTCTGAGCCACTAGGTGGAGCAATCGCTTTAAATAAAGATTTATCAAATAAAATCAATATATTAGATAAAATTCCTAATGCAGAGAAAGATACCAAGGTCAATTATTATGAATGGGACCCAAAAGTTAAAAGAGCAACACGCAGAGGTTGGGTTGATCCGAAAAGAAAAGCTAATTCCGATCCAAAAAAGCGTAGCGGAAACCTTGGTCGAGACCTTACTGCAGGACTGGTTGATGAGGACCCTGACATTGCTAGGCCTAAGCGCTCTACAAATACTAAAAGTAAGAAGGCTGGTAACTAATGGTTGAGCTCCTTAAAGACAATGATAGAGTTTTTCAAAACCTTTATGGGTTTAAAGACTGGGGGCTTGATTCTGCTCGTGATCGTGGAGCTTGGTTAGGTACATCGGCAATTTTAGCTCAAGGAAGAGACTGGATAATTGACCAGGTTAAATCTTCTGGCCTTAGAGGGCGCGGCGGGGCTGGCTTTCCTACGGGCTTAAAGTGGTCATTTATGCCAAAAGAAGTTGGTAATCGTCCGCATTACCTTGTTGTTAATGCGGATGAGTCTGAGCCTGGTTCTTGTAAGGACCGTGATATACTCAGACATGAGCCACATTTGTTAATTGAGGGTTGTTTGGTTGCTGCTTATGCGATGCAGGCCCATGCATGTTATATTTATGTGAGGGGTGAATACATACAGGAGAGGAATAGACTTGATGAGGCCATTAAGCAGGCTTATGCAGCTGGTTTAGTAGGAAAAAATGCATGCGGCTCTGGTTGGGACTTTGATATTTACATGCATCATGGGGCAGGGGCATACATTTGCGGAGAGGAAACAGCTTTACTCGAGTCACTGGAAGGCAAGAAGGGTCAGCCGCGTCTTAAACCTCCATTCCCTGCTGGAGCAGGTTTATATGGTTGCCCTACAACGGTAAATAATGTTGAATCAATCTCAGTAGTGCCTACTATTCTAAGAAGGGGTGTTGATTGGTGGACTCAGTTTGGACGAGAAAACAATAAAGGAACTAAAGTTTTTTCAATTTCTGGCCATGTAAATAATCCGTGCAATATTGAAGAGGCTTTGTCTATTCCTATGCGAACTTTATTAGAAACCTATGCTGGGGGAGTTAGGGGCGGCTGGGATAACCTTAAGTGTGTCATACCTGGCGGATCTTCTGTCCCTTTATTACCAAAGGAAATATGCGATACGGTGTTGATGGATTTTGATGCTCTTCGTGAAAATCAATCTGGACTAGGAACGGCTGCGGTTATTGTGATGGACAAGTCAACAGATGTAATTAAGGCCATTGCTCGCTTGAGTTATTTTTATAAGCACGAGAGCTGCGGTCAGTGTACTCCGTGTAGAGAGGGCACTGGCTGGATGTGGAGAGTGATGGAACGCATGGTTAGAGGTGAAGCTGACACATCTGAAATCGATATGCTTTTATCAGTATCAAAGCAAGTTGAAGGGCATACAATTTGTGCTCTGGGCGATGCTGCTGCTTGGCCAATTCAGGGCCTAATCAGGCATTTTCGACATGAAATTGAAGATCGTATTGATAGTTACAGGGCTAACAAGCCCGTATTTGTTCAAGCGGCAGAGTAAGAAATGTCTAATCTACGTAAAATTAATATAGATGGAGCAGAGTATGAGGTTCCAGGTGAATACACTTTAATGCAAGCTTGTGAGGAAGCTGCGGGAGCAGAAATACCTCGCTTTTGTTATCATGAGAGACTTAGTGTTGCCGGTAACTGCAGAATGTGTCTAGTTGAGTGGGTAGGGGCTCCTAAACCACAAGCTTCTTGCGCGTTAACTGTTAATGACTTGAGGCCTAACCGGGATGGAACTCCTGCAAATATTCGAACAAACTCCGACACGGTAAAAAAAGCACGTGAAGGCGTGATGGAGTTTTTACTAATTAATCACCCTTTAGATTGCCCTATTTGTGATCAAGGTGGGGAATGCGATCTTCAAGATCAGGCAATGGCCTATGGAAGAGATACTGCACGTTTTCATGAAAATAAGAGGGCAGTTGATGATAAAAATATGGGTCCTTTGGTCAATACAATAATGAATCGCTGTATCCAATGCACACGCTGTGTAAGGTTTATTACAGAGGTTGCGGGAGTGGAAGAAATTGGGTTGGCTTCAAGAGGTGAAGATGCTGAAATTACAACTTATTTAGAGCAATCTTTATCTTCTGAACTCTCGGGAAATGTTATTGACCTTTGTCCTGTTGGAGCTTTGACATCAAAGCCATACGCATTCAATGCTAGGCCCTGGGAGTTAGAGAGTGTGGAGTCCGTAGATTTGATGGATGCTGTCGGCTCAAATATACGCATAGATAGCCGTGCTGGGGCTGTTCTAAGAATTATGCCGGTAATCAACGATTCCATAAATGAAGAGTGGATAACAGATAAAGCTAGATTTAATTGGGATGGTTTATCGCGTCAGAGACTTGATAGTCCTTACATCAGAGAAAATGGTAAACTGAGAGTTGCCAAATGGGATGAGGCGCTGAGCTTGGCTGCTGAAAAACTCTCAGGAGACCCAAGTAAAATTGCCGCTATTGTTGGTGACCTTTGTGATGCTGAATCTATGAAAGCTTTAAAGGACTTGATGAGCAGTTTAGATGTAAAAAATATCGATTGCAGACAGGATGGGATGACTATCGGTTCTGATCAAAGGGAGTCGTACCTTTTTAATTCTACCATAAATGGAATAGAAGATTCTGATGCAATCTTAATAATAGGCTCAAACCCCAGATTAGAGGCGTCTTTGGTAAATACTCGTATAAGAAAGTCATGGTTAGCTGGTAAAACAACTATAGCGCTTGTGGGTGAATTTTGTGACCTAACATATGATTTCGAGCATCTTGGAACAAAGCCCTCTGATGTATTAAAGTTAAGTAAAGGTAAAAGCGGTTTTTCTAAAATATTTAAGGAAGCAAAGAGACCTTCTGTTATAATAGGTGCTGGAGCATTGAACCGAAAAGATACTAATAAAATATTAAGTTATATCAATATATTGGCATCAAAATCTAACTTGATAACAGATCAATGGAATGGTTACAATGTACTCCATAATGCGGCATCGCGCGTTGCTGGATTAGATATGAAATTCCTTCCGGAGGATGGGGGGTTGTGCACTAAAAAAATAATTGAATATTCCAAAAGTGGTGATATTGAAACGTTATTCTTACTTGGTGCAGATGAGCTTGAAATGTCGAATTTAAATTCAACATTTGTAATTTATCAGGGTAGCCACGGCGATTCTGGAGCTCATGTTGCTGACATAATTCTTCCAGGTGCTTCTTATGCAGAGAAGAATGGAATTTATGTTAATTTGGAGGGCAGAGTACAAATTGGAATGCCTGCTGTTAGCCCTAAAGGTCAGGCTAAAGAAGATTGGTCTATAATTAGGGCTTTATCAGGTCATTTGGGTAAAGTGTTACCTTACGATAATATAGACTCATTGCGATCAAAGCTTTTTCAGGATCATCCATCATTTTCTGGGATCGGTTATATTGCGAAACCAGCTAACCCAAAGAATTTTGATGTTTTGCCGCAAAAGGTCAATAAGGCTTCAGATGATGTCCCTTTTGTAAACCCTATATGTGATTTTTATATGACAAATCCAATCTTGCGGTCATCGAATGTTATGGCTGAATGTTCATCTCTTACTGATAGTCTGGATATGACAGAGGCGGCAGAATAATGATCACATCATTAATTCTTTTCTGGTCTGACCTTTCGCCAATGGTGTGGTTTGGTTTAAAGCTTGCTCAGGTTGCAGCTTTTGTATTAATTTTGTCTGTAATATTAGCTTTTTTAATTTTAATGGATCGTAAAGTTTGGGCTGCAGTTCAGATGCGGAGGGGCCCAAATGTGGTTGGACCGTTTGGGTTATTACAATCATTTGCGGATTTACTAAAGTTTGTATTCAAGGAAATTATAATTCCTGCTGGGTCAGACAAATTTTTATTTATACTAGCACCTTTGATTACACTTGTAATGGCGTTCCTGGCCTGGGCTGTTGTGCCAATTGCGCCAGGATGGGTAATGTCCGACATTAATGTTGGTATTCTTTATGTTTTAGCAATATCCTCGTTAGGTGTATATGGTATTATTATTGGAGGGTGGGCGTCAAATTCCAAATATCCATTTATGGGGGCACTGCGATCCACTGCCCAAATGATTTCTTATGAAGTTTCTATAGGTTTTATTATACTCACTGTGGTTTTTCTGGCAGGGTCAATGAACCTCAGTGAGGTTGTAAACTCGCAAGCTGGAGGATTTTATAATTGGAATATGTTCCGTATTAATCCCTATAATACTTATGGCTGGTGGAATTTATTACTGTTTCCTATCATGTTTTACATGGGGGTGCTTTTCTTCATATCCGCATTAGCAGAAACAAACAGACCTCCCTTTGATCTACCAGAAGCCGAATCTGAATTAGTTGCTGGATTTATGGTTGAATATTCATCTACACCTTATCTGTTATTTATGTTCGGTGAATATCTAAACATGACACTAATGTGTGCCATGTTCACTATTTTATTTTTAGGGGGCTGGTACGCACCTGTTGAAATAGGGGTTCAGTTTATACCTCCTGTTTTTTGGTTTATGGGTAAATGTCTTTTCATGTTTTTTATGTTTGCAATGGTAAAGGCTATAGTTCCTCGGTATCGGTATGACCAACTTATGCGCCTTGGCTGGAAAGTCTTTTTGCCAGTTTCATTAATGTCGGTAGTTATAGTTTCAACAATAGTTGTTTTTGTGGGTGGTACCTCTTAATGATTAATAGAATTAAATTTGTAATTAGGGGTGCTCTTTTATTAGATTTTATTTCTGCTTTTTGGTTAGCACTGAAATATTTCTTTAGACCAAAAGTTACTATTAATTATCCATTTGAAAAAGGTCCTCTTTCTCCTAGATTTAGAGGTGAGCACGCATTACGTCGTTACCCCTCAGGCGAGGAAAGGTGTATAGCTTGTAAGCTATGTGAAGCTATTTGTCCCGCACAAGCTATTACTATTGAAGCTGAGCCGCGTGAAGATGGATCAAGAAGAACAACTCGGTATGACATCGATATGGTTAAATGTATTTACTGTGGATTATGTCAAGAAGCTTGTCCTGTAGACGCTATTGTTGAGGGCCCAAATTATGAATTTGCCACAGAAACACGCGAAGAACTTTATTATGATAAAGAAAAATTACTAGCTAATGGTGATAGGTGGGAAGCTGAGATCGCTAAAAATCTTAAATTAGATGCGCCATACCGCTAATAGTTTTTATAAAGGAAAGAAGCCGTGTTAACAGTTATATCATTCTATTTACTTGCATTTACATCGATTGCATCTGCTTTTATGGTAGTTTCCTCTAAAAACCCTGTTCATTCAGTTATGTACCTTATTCTCACATTCTTTAGTGCTGCAGGTTTATTCATTTTGATGGGTGCTGAGTTTTTAGCCTTACTAATAATTATGGTTTATGTGGGTGCCGTTGCTGTACTATTCCTATTTGTAGTAATGATGCTTGATGTTGACTTTGCAGAATTAAAGCAAGGTTTTCTGAGTTATCTTCCAGTTGGGGCGCTGGTGGCAATAATTCTACTTCTAGAAATGTTGATGGTAGGTGCTACATACTTTGCGGGGGAAACAAAAACAGTTGTAGTTAGGGATGCTGGTATCACTAATCTGGAGGCATTTGGTCAAGTTCTTTACACAGATTACGCAGGAGTTTTTGAGGCGGCTGGATTTGTTCTCTTGGTTGCTATGATAGGGGCAATTGTTTTAACACTTCGCAAAAGAGATGGAGTGAGAAAACAGATACCGTCTGAACAGATTGCTCGTACAAAAGAAACAGGACTTAAAATGGTTGACATTGAACCCGGTATAGGAATTGAATGATGATTATTGGGCTTTCTCACTATCTGGCTGTTGCCGCAATTCTTTTCACAATTGGTGTGTTCGGGATATTCGTTAACCGTAAAAATGTTATAGTAATACTAATGTGTATTGAGCTTATATTATTAGCAGTTAATATAAACTTTGTATCTTTTTCTACACATATGACCGCTGCCGTCGGAAGCAACCCAATGGCTGGTCAAGTTTTTGCGCTCTTTATTTTAACAGTGGCTGCAGCTGAGGCTGCTGTTGGTCTTGCAATTCTGGTTGTTTATTTCCGTAATAGAGGAAATATCAATGTTGAAAATATTGATTTGATGAAGGGATAGATTGTTGCTCTATCATGTAATTATATTTGCTCCTCTAATTGGTGCATTGATTGCCGGTACCGCTGGTACTAAGTTTGGTCGTAATATCCTAAATGAAAAATTATGTATGGTTTTAACGACCAGTATTTTATTCACATCTGCGGCACTTTCATGGGTCTCACTTGTTAAAGTCGGTATTAATCACGAAGCAGTCGATATAAAAGTTTTACGGTGGATAGACGTTGGCAACTTTAAAGCGGATTGGGCATTTAAAATTGATACTCTTACAGCAGTAATGTTGGTGGTTGTGAATTCGGTATCAGCTTTGGTTCACTTATATAGCTGGGGTTATATGAGTGATGATAATTATAAACCACGCTTCTTTTCGTATTTATCTTTGTTTACATTTGCTATGTTGATGCTTGTTACCTCTAATAATTTCATTCAACTTTTCTTTGGATGGGAAGGTGTTGGTTTAGCGTCTTATCTGTTAATTGGATACTACTTTAAGAAAGATACCGCTAACGCAGCTTCAATTAAAGCTTTTGTAACTAATAGAGTGGGCGATGTTGGTCTTGCTTTAGGTGTAATGACGGTTTTTTTAGTTTTTGGTTCAGTAAATTTCGATACTGTTTTTAGCTCGATCCTTGAGAATAGTGATCGAAGACTTTCATTTTTATCATTTGAGATTAATGCATTGGAACTAATTGCCGCTCTACTGTTTATCGGTGCTATGGGTAAATCTGCGCAGTTTTTACTTCATGTTTGGTTGCCCGATGCCATGGAAGGACCAACCCCTGTTTCTGCTTTAATCCACGCTGCTACAATGGTTACAGCTGGAGTATTTTTGATTTGTCGCGCATCAGCAATATACGATGCTGCCCCTATTACATCTGGTTTCATAACTGCAATTGGGGCTTTCACTGCTTTTTTTGCTGCGAGTGTAGCTTTAGTTCAAAATGATATAAAAAGAGTTATTGCTTACTCAACTTGCTCTCAGTTGGGTTACATGTTTTTCGCTGCTGGAGTGGGTGCTTATAATGCTGCAATGTTTCATTTGTTTACACACGCTTTTTTCAAGGCTCTGCTTTTCTTATGCGCAGGTTCAGTTATCCACGCTATGCATCATGAACAAGATATGAGGAAAATGGGAGGTATTTGGAAAAAAGTTCCTTTCACCTATATAGCTATGATAATAGGTACTCTAGCCATCACAGGGATAGGCATTCCAGGTACTAAAATTGGGTTTGCAGGATTTTTCTCAAAAGATGCGATTATAGAAGCTGCCTATACCGCGGGAGCAATAGGTGCAAGTGACTCAGCTACCTTTGCGTTTTGGATTGGAATTATTGCTGCTTTCATGACCGCTTTCTATAGTTGGAGACTAATATTTATGACCTTTAATGGTAATTACAGAGGCGATCAGAAGACTTATGATAATGCGCATGAGAGCCCTCTGAATATGTTAGTTCCATTAGGCTTATTATCTGTTGGTGCGATAATTGCTGGTGTTCTTTTTTATTCTAAGTTTATGGGTAATTATGGTGATTTTTGGAATGGCTCACTAGTAATGGATCATTCAGATCACCATGCCAATATGTCCATAGAAAACCTCTATGCTGCTTCTGAGGTATCAGTGTTAAATGGAATTGAAGCCACTAAAAACAGCGGTATATTTGGATGGATGTTTAATTTAGTTCATGGATATCCTTTCTGGGTATTGTTGTTACCGCTTTTGGTATCTATTTCAGGATTTTCACTAGCATTTCTAATGTACATGCGTGGTGTGGGTGCATCAAAGCATATTAGTGATATTGAAGACAATGGGGGTTCACCTTTATACAACTTCCTTCTCAACAAATGGTACATTGATGAAATTTATGAAATAATATTTATAAAGTGGGTCAGAAAAATGGGAGATATTTTCTGGAAAATAGGGGATCAAAAAATAATTGACGGTTTTGGCCCCAACGGAATTTCTTCAGCAGTTTCACGTACTTCAAAACGTCTTTCAAAATTACAATCAGGTTATCTATACCATTATGCTTTTTTTATGTTTTTGGGCGTCGCACTGATAGTAATCATGGTATTTAGTAAGGTAGGGGGCTAGTAATATGTTTGAAAACTACCCAATACTTTCTTTAATAACGTTTATTCCCTTAGCAGGTGCTCTTTTATTAATATTTATGGCTCGCGTTTCAAGTGTAGAAGCACAAGAACAACTCTCCCAAAATGCTCCTCGTGTTGCTCTAGTAATTTCTTGTGCCGTATTTTTCCTTGCAATGGTGTTAACACTTGACTTTGATATTACCAATCCAGGATTCCAATTTGTAGAGACAACAAAATGGCTTGGAGGAGGCATTGATTTTAGACTTGGTGTTGATGGTATCTCAATATTATTTGTATTGCTGACCACCTTCTTGACCCCCCTTTGTATTCTCGCCAGTGAAAAATCGATAGTATCTCGAAAGTTAGAGTACATGGTGGCTTTCTTAATTTTAGAAACCTTAATGATAGGTACCTTTGTTTCCTTAGATTTAATTCTTTTTTATCTTTTCTTTGAGGCCGTACTTATTCCTATGTTCATAATCATTGGAGTTTGGGGAGGGAAAAATAGAGTTTATGCAAGTTACAAATTTTTCCTTTACACGCTTTTAGGGTCAGTCTTAATGCTTGCAGCAATCATGTGGATATACAGCTATAGCAGTGTTAGTTTAGGTGCCGCTTCAACTAATATAGAAGTATTAATTAATGAGTTGAGTATTCCAAAACAAACACAAAAATGGTTATGGCTAGCATTTTTTGCATCTTTTGCTGTAAAAATGCCAATGTGGCCAGTGCATACTTGGCTTCCAGATGCCCACGTCGAGGCGCCTACAGCAGGTTCCGTTATCCTTGCGGGTATATTGTTAAAGCTAGGGGGATATGGTTTCCTGAGGTTTTCACTAACTTTATTTCCTAATGCTTCGCTGGAGTTGGCGCCATTAATTTTTTGGATGTCGGTAATAGCAATTATATACACCTCACTTATTGCTTATCGACAAAATGATATCAAAAAGTTGATAGCGTATTCATCAGTTGCTCATATGGGTTTTGTTACAATGGGTATATTTACATTTAATATTCAAGGATTGCAGGGCGGAATTTATCAAATGTTATCACATGGTATTATTTCAGGGGCATTATTTTTCTGTGTTGGCGTGATATATGATAGAATGCATACCCGAGAAATCTCCAATTATGGTGGTCTAGTAAAAAGGATGCCCATATATGCTGCTTTTTTCATGCTATTTACAATGGCAAATATAGGCTTACCCGGCACCTCAGGTTTTGTTGGTGAGATGCTCACAATGATTGGAGCATACCAAGTTAGCCCGTGGATTGCTCTGGGTGCTGCAATGGGAATGATCTTTTCAGCGGTTTACGCGTTACATCTTTACAGGGAGGTTATTTTTGGAGAACAAAAAAACCCTGACCTCGATGACATAAAAGACATAAACATACGAGAACTAATAGTACTAACCCCTTTGGCGTTTCTAACTATCTTATTTGGTGTTTACCCTTCACTTATAACGGACATAACGTCTGTTTCTGTTGAAAATTTAATTATTAATTTTAACGCTGCAACTGCGTTAAATGGAAATTAAAATTATGTTTAATACAATTACATTATTTGCACCTCAATTGGTTCTAGCTTTTTTTGCCTCGCAGCTTTTATCGACAGGAGCCTTTGCAAAGAAAAATATATCTATAGGCGTACGTAATTTTTCTATATTTGTCTTGTTGGGCTACTCACTAATTGGATTTGTTTTAGGTCAACCCACTGGAACAGCCTTCAAAGGTGCACTAATTATTGATAATTTTAGCCACTACATGAACTTAATAATTGGTTTATCCGCAGCCGCAGCCTTAGCCTTATCTAAAAGCTTTTTTCAAATTGAAAAACTTGATCGATTTGAATTTTCTATTTTGGTACTTTATTGCACTCTTGGAATGAGTATTATGGTATCTGCTAATACTCTTCTAGCATTATATATTGGCATAGAAATGCAGTCTTTAGCGCTGTACGTAATGGCTGCTTTTAATCGTGACAGTTTAAGGTCGTCCGAAGCTGGTTTGAAATATTTTGTTTTAGGTGCTCTTTCGTCAGGACTTCTTCTTTATGGTGCTTCACTGATATACGGCTTTACAGGTTCTATTGAATTTACTCAAATTTCTGAGGTCGTATCGTCTGGTGCATCTCCGGGAGTTATAGCAGGCATGGTATTCTTACTTTGTGGGCTGGCATTTAAAATCTCAGCTGCTCCCTTTCATATGTGGACACCCGATGTTTATGAGGGGGCACCAACACCTGTCACCGCGTTTTTTGCATCAGTGCCAAAATTTGCTGCTATGGCATTAATCGCCCGCCTTTTAGTAGGTCCATTTGAAGGCATAGTCAGTCAATGGCAGCAAGTTATTGTAATATTCTCAGTTTTATCTATGTTTATTGGTGCTATCGGAGCATTAGTTCAGGTAAATATAAAGCGCCTCATGGCTTATTCATCTATAGCTAATATGGGGTTTGCCCTAGTCGCATTGTCTGCGGGAACTGAAACTGGTGTGAAAGGTATGCTGATATTTATGAGTATATATGTTGTATCTGTTATTGGAATATTTGCTTGCATACTTCAAATGAGAATTCGCGATGGTATGGTTGAAAATATAAATGATCTAGCGGGCCTATCTAGCACAAACAGAAGTTTAGCTGTGGTACTAACAATTTTTATGTTCTCAATCATGGGCATACCCCCGTTACTAGGTTTTTTTGGTAAGTTTTTTGCCTTTATACCAGCAATAGAAGCAGGTATGGTTTGGCTGGTCGTCTTAGCCCTCATAGCTTCTGTAATTGGCGCTTTTTATTATTTGCGTTTAGTGAAAATAATCTGGGGGGACGAGAGTGAACATGATTTTGTTGAGGCTCCTAAAACTCTCAGAGGTATAGCTTTAATCTCGTCTTTATTAGTTTTTCCCGTTTTGATACTTCCGTTAGTTTCAATACCCACCCAAAGTCTAATATCAAGGGCTGCGAGCAGTTTATTTTGATGTGAAAGTTATCCAACTAGAAAGCGTTGATTCAACTAACGCCTATGCTAAGCTTTTATTGGAAACTGAGCATAAGTCTCCTTTTTGGATAGCAGCTGAACACCAAACTAATGGGCGCGGTCGTTATCAAAGAAAATGGATAAGTGATAAGGGTAATTTATTCTGTTCTAGAGTTTACTCGGTAGGTAATGACCTAGAACATGCATCTAATTTGAGCTTTGTGGCAGCCTTGGCGGTAGCAGAAACATTATTAAAATTTGTATCCCCCGAATTAATTAAAATTAAGTGGCCTAATGATGTTCTGTTGCGAGGTAAGAAGGTTTCAGGAATATTATTAGAAAGCTTTAATTGTAGAAATAAAAATTATATAATTATAGGAATAGGAATAAACTTGTCACATCATCCTAAAGGTAACTTATACCCTGCAACAAATCTATTAGATAATATTAGTGCTAAATCTTTCAAACTTTCGCCTCCAGGAATTCTCGATATATTAATTGATAGATTTGAAACCATCAACGAAATCTATTTTAAAGAAGGTTTTACCGCCATAAGAGAGCAGTGGCTTCAGATAAGTCATAATATTCCAGGAGAAGTAGAGGTTAAACTATTAAATGAGCATTTCTCTGGAAGAGCTACGGGAATTGATTTAAATGGGTCATTGCTTGTTAGCTTACCGGATGGCACCATACGTAATGTAAGTGCTGGCGATGTTTTTTTTGGTGGCGAAGAGGATAAGGACTAATTGATATGTTGCTTGTAATAGATACTGGTAATACGAATACCCTTTTTGCAATACATGATGGTGATAAGTGGTTAGTTGAGTGGCGCATTGCTACTGATGCATCTCGCACTGCTGATGAATATGCAGTATGGTTTTATCAATTAATGAGCATGCAAAAAATGCAAATAAATGATATTAACGCTTGCGTTATTTCATCAGTCGTTCCTCAATCACTTTTCAATATGCGAAACCTTTCTAGACGGCATTTAAATGTGGAACCTATTGTTGTTGGTGACGAAGGAATTGATATTGGAGTAGCTATCGATATAGATAACCCGAAAGAGGTTGGTTCTGATAGATTGGTAACAGCGTTGGGAGCCTTGCAAAAATACGAAGGCAACCTATTAATTGTCGATAGTGGTACAGCAACTACTTTTGATATTATTTCAAAAGATAAGCTTTTCGAGGGAGGAATTATTGCTCCTGGTATAAACCTTTCAGTTCGCGCCTTACATGAAGCATCTGCACAATTACCCAGAATTGCAATTTTAAAGCCTAATCGTGTAGTTGCAAAAAATACGGTTGAAGCCATGCAGTCAGGTATTTTTTTTGGATATATCAGTTTGATAGACGGGTTGATTGATAAAATTTTAAGTGAGGATGATCGTAACTTTACTGTTATCGGCACGGGCGGTGTGGCCTCTTTATTCAAGGGTGAAGCAAAATCTATTCAATATTATGATTCGAATCTAACTATTGATGGCCTTCTAGAAATATGGCGTTTGAATAAGTAGTTTAGTTATGGCTAAAAAAGCAAAAAATGAATTAATATTCTTACCTCTTGGTGGTTGCGGTGAAATCGGAATGAATCTGAATCTTTATGGGTTTGGCCCTGTGAATAACCGAAAATGGATAATAGTTGATATTGGCGTTACTTTTGGTTCTGCAGATACTCCCGGTGTAGAAATTATTATGCCAAATATTGACTTTATTTTATCTATTAAAAGTAACTTATTAGGCATTATATTGACACATGCGCATGAGGATCATATGGGCGCTTTAGCTCGCTTGTGGCCTCAATTGCGATGTCCAGTTTATGCTACTCCATTTACTATGTATCTTGTTAAAGATAGGTTGTCTGAATTTAATTTGTTAGATTTAGTTGAATTAAATACAATTGAATTAAAAAGTAAATTCAACTTAGGTCCGTTCGCTTTTGAATTCATTAACATGACGCACTCAATAGCTGAGCCAAATGCATTAGCCATAAAAACTGAATTGGGAACAATATTACACACGGGTGATTGGAAAATAGATGAACACCCGCAAATAGGCGAACCGATAGATTCAAAGTCCTTAAGGCATTTGGGTGAATCTGGGGTTCTTGCCATGGTTTGTGATAGCACGAATGTGTTTTCTGAAGGTTTCTCTGGAAGTGAGCAAAATGTAAGAAAAGAATTAGTAAAGTTAGTAGGTGAGTATCCAAATGTTGGAATTTCAATTGCATCCTTTGCTTCAAATATTGCGAGGCTTGAATCTGTAATGATAGCAGCTAAATTAAATGGTCGATCAGTATGTTTGGTCGGCCGTTCTATGAAAAGAATGGCAGGTGCTGCAAAAAGTATTGGTATGTTATCCGGGATAGATCAATTTATCACAGAAGATGAGGCCAATGCTATACCGGCATCACATGTTTTATATCTGTGCACAGGTAGTCAGGGTGAGTCACGTGCTGCACTTTCCAGAATTGCTAATCATGAGCATAGGAATGTAAAGTTTCATAAAGGGGATGTCGTTATATTCTCTTCAAAGGTTATACCGGGGAACGAAGTGAATATCTATGCGTTGCAAAATAAACTAGCCGAAAAGGGTGTTGAAATTGTCACTGAAAAAATGAGAAATATCCATGTTTCTGGGCATCCTTGCCGTGAAGAACTAAAAAAGATGTATGAGTGGGTGCGGCCGATAGTGTCGATTCCTGTTCATGGTGAAAGACGCCATTTAATAGAACACTCTAAATTATCTAAGCTTTTGGGAGTAAAACACTCTGTGGCACCAAAAAATGGAGAAATGTATAAAATTACTAAAAATGGCGTTGAGGTTATCGACGTTGTTACTTCCGGACGACTACACCAAGATGGTTTATTTATAGTATCTGATGATGATTCAGGCTTAAGGGCAAGAAGGAAAATAGCGTATTCGGGCCATATCAGTGTGAGTTTAGTTTATAATGCAAATGGGAAAATACTATCTGGACCTGAGCCACGTGCAGTAGGCATAGCTACGGGGCATAATGGAAATTTAGTTGAGAGTTTATTAGATGGAGTTTCTGATGTGGCTGAATTAACATTCAATAGCTTAAGTTATAATACTTATAAGGATGAGGATTTATTGGAAGAAAAGTTAGTTTCTAAAATAAAGAGGTATGTTAAGGATATAACTGGTAAGCGTACGCAAGTTGAAGTTATTGTGCATAAGGTAGTATAATCATGTCCAAGAGTTTTTTAGGTCCTTTGAATCATGTTGGTGTAGCTGTTCCTGATATATATAAGGCTATAGATTTTTATGAAAATATTTTAGGCGTTGAAGACATAACTACTCCAATTGATTTGCCTTCTCAAGGCGTAACATATTCGTTTGTTAATACATCCAGTGGTCAAGTTGAATTAATTCAACCATATGGTGAAAATTCACCAATTCATAAATTCCTGAGTAAAAACCCTAAGGGGGGGCAACATCATATATGTTTCGAGGTAGCTGATATACATAAGGCTAGTGATAAAATGAAAGAAAAGGGAATGAGAGTTCTCAATGAACCTCGCATTGGCGCTCATGGTACCTTAGTTGTTTTTTTGCACCCAGGAGATTCTGGGGGAGTTCTTATCGAGTTAATGGAAACCCCTTAAAAATCACATTAGGTAGTAATTATGTCTGTATTCTCGTTATTTGTTGTTTACCTTCTTATTTGGTGGGTGACACTCTTTGCTGTGTTACCTTTTGGGGTGGTGGGTCAAAATGAAAAAGGTGAGATAGTGAATGGATCAGAACCAGGAGCGCCTGCAGACAGTAATATAAAAAAGAAAGCTGTCATTACTACGGTTATTGCCACTATTATATGGCTATTGGTGTGCTTTATTATAATCAGTGGTTTGTTAAGTTGGGATATTTTAGCAGATTTTTTGAATATTGATAAGTTGTCCGAAGATTAGTAGTTATCCTAAGTTTTTGTTATTTAACATAGTTAAATATACTTATTTACTCTCTAAAAAATAATTTCAATAATATATCGATTTCATTGGTTTTATTGGTTTACGCTAGTATAGTTGATTTTTTACCGATTAATATAACGGATTATCATTATGCGTTTATCTAACTACTTCTTACCATTATTGAAGGAAACGCCCTCTGAAGCAACTATAGCGTCCCATAGGTACATGCTAAGGGCTGGGATGGTTAAACAAGATAGCGCAGGTATATACATCTGGCTTCCTCTTGGCTTCAAGGTTTTAAAAAAAATAGAAAAAATTGTGAGGGAAGAGCAGAATAAAGCTGGGGCAGTAGAAATTTTGATGCCTACCATACAGTCATCGAGTCATTGGAAAGAAACTGGTAGGTATGATGCCTATGGACCTGAAATGCTCAGAATTAAGGATAGAGGTGATAGAGAATTGCTATACGGGCCCACTAATGAGGACATGATAACAGATATGTTTCGTACTTATGTTAAGTCTTACAGAGACTTACCTCAAATTCTTTATCACATACAATGGAAATTTCGTGATGAAAGAAGACCAAGGTTTGGGGTCATGCGTGGACGTGAATTTCTAATGAAAGATGCTTATAGTTTTGATGTTGATTTAGAGAGTGCACGACTTTCCTACAACAAGCAATTTGTAGCCTATCTAAATACATACGAACGACTAGGGTTGAAGGCAATTCCATTGAGGGCTGATACAGGACCAATTGGTGGGGACCTCTCACATGAGTTTCTTATTTTAGCTGAAACTGGTGAGAGTAAGGTTTATTGTCATTCAGACCTACTTGATATGGAGGCCCCTGGTTCTGTTATGGAAAAGGATTTGCAAGAAGTTGTAGATAGCAGGACATCTTTTTATGCGCGAGCTGACGAAATGCATGAACAGAGTAAGTTTGATGAGATACCTGAAAACAAACAAGTGGTAGCGAGAGGAATTGAGGTTGGACATATTTTTCAGTTTGCTGATAAGTATTCAAAACCCATGAATGCGAATGTGCAGGGAGCCAATGGTAAAGTTAGCCCCGTAATGATGGGTTCTTATGGCATTGGGGTATCAAGGTTAGTGGGGGGTATAATTGAGGCTAATCATGATGAAAATGGAATTGTGTGGCCAAAATCAGTCACTCCATTTGGAGTTGGGATTATTAATCTAAAAGTTGGTAATGATGACGTTGATAGGGTCTGTGAAGAGCTTTATGAAATATTTGAAAAATCTGGAATTGAACCTCTTTACGATGATAAAAATGATAGGGGAGGTCAAAAATTTGCTCGAATGGATTTGATCGGACTGCCATATCAGATTATTGTAGGCCCCAGAGGATTACAGGATGGTATAGTTGAAGTTAAAACAAGAATTTCTGGGAAAAAAAAGGACTTAAGTTTTGAGGAAGCTGTTAACTATATTTTAAGTGAATATAAAAGTGTAATTTGAATGGGAAATAATAACGAAACAATTATACCCTTAATTCAATCTAATAGTCCTTTTGGAGCCATCGAACGAAAGATATCTTTCAGATACCTTCGTTCAAAAAAAAATCAGGGCGGTGTCGGTCTCATATCTTTAATATCCTTTATCTGTATTATGCTGGCAATAGCAGCTATGATCATAATAATGTCAATTATGAACGGTTTCCGCGATGAGATGATTAATCTCACGATAGGCTCAGAAGGGCATATGTTTGTTGCTTCATCAAACCCTGATCCGAATAAGCAGTATATTGAATTACTAGAAAAAGATTTATCATCATTGTCTGGTATTGAAGGTGCTTTTCAGTTCACTCAAAACTTTACGGGGATACAAGCTAATAGTCAGTTTGGTTTAGCTAAGGTTATAGGTATCGCACCCGAAAATTTAAAAGATTTTGCGCTTGTTGTGTCAAATATTATTGAGGGTTCAATTCAAGAGTCTTCTTCCAGTTTAAAGCAAGAGAATATGATAACAATTGGGTCGGGGTTAGCAAATTCATTTGGGCTTAAAGTTGGTGATAGCATAGTAATTTACTCTCCTAACTCACGGCAAACCATTAGCGGTCCCATGCCAATAAAAAAATCTTATACTGTAGGGGCAATTTTTAAATCAGGACTCTACCAAGCTGATTTATCTAATATTTATATGGATATAAATCAAACTAGCTTGCTTTTTAACAAAGGACTTCATTCTGGAGAGATTCAGATACGTTTGTCAAATCCGGATGAATTAGATAAAATTCGAAATGAGATATTAAATATTATTGATGAACCAGTTTTCATTCAATCTTGGAAAGATCGTAATGCTTCCACAGCAACTGCCCTCAGAACTGAACAAATAGCAATGCGCTTTATCTTTATGGTAGTTGTGATAATCGCTGTTTTTCCAGTATTAGCTTCTATGATTATGTTGGTTAAAAATAAATCAAAAGATATAGCCGTTCTACGTACTTTAGGGGTTTCTAGGGCAGCTATTTTGAGAATATTTTTTATAACTGGAGTTTCAATAGGGTCTGTGGGTACTTTTTCAGGCGTTCTATTGGGTATATTATTTTGCTCAAATGTAGAGCACATTCAATCAGTTTTAGAATTTATTACAGGTGTGGAGTTGTTCCCTGAGGACGTGTATCAATTGTCAGGTGGAATACCCTCTAAAGTTATTTGGGTTGAAGTCTTTGGAGTGGCATTCTGGGGGTTTTTAATATCAGCGCTTGCAACATTTTTCCCCGCATTGACTGCCTCTCGCATAGATCCAGTGGACGCATTGCGCTATGACTAAAATAAACCCAATTCTGGCAGTTCGAGATCTTAAAAAATACTACTCAACGGGTTCAAAGGTATTAAAAGTCCTTGATGGAGCAGAGTTTGATATTTATCCAGGCGAGGTAGTTGGACTAGTCGGGCCTTCAGGGTCGGGAAAGTCAACATTACTGCACTCCATAGGGTTGCTAGAAAAACCTACTTCAGGGCAAATAATTATTGATGGTCTCAATTGTAGTAAACTCGGTGATAAGAGGCGAACATTAGTACGGAAAGAATCTATAGGTATAGTTTATCAGTTCCATCACTTACTTAAAGAATTCTCGGCACTTGATAATGTAATAATACCACAAATGGTAGCGGGAAAAAGTATTGAAGAATCGCGAGAGGAGGCTATGCGGTTGCTTAAGACCTTGGGCTTAGAAGGCAGGTATTGTCATATGCCTGGGGAGCTCTCGGGTGGAGAGCAGCAACGCGTTGCTATTGCTCGCGCTATATCAAATAAACCTAAAATTTTATTAACCGATGAACCTACAGGTAATCTAGACCCGGAAACTTCTCTAAAGGTCTTTGAGCAGTTATTGGCTTTGAGTATTGATGAAAAAATCACTGTATTAGTTGCAACTCATAATATGAATTTTATAGACTATATGAACAGAGTTTTGACTGTTCATAAGGGAAAAGCTGTCCCTTTTTAAGTATTTAATCGTGTCCAATATTTGAAACTCATTTAATATTATTTGAACTTTCGAAGTATTTATAAAAAAATACTCCTACAACAATAATTGCTGCACTGCCTAAAGCGTTTAGGGGCTCATTTATTGCTGCCATTACGATCATGGTAAATGTTATGATCAAATAAAAAGCAGGAACAAATGGATAGCCAAAGGTTCTGTATGGACGATTTAAATCAGGTTCTTTCTTGCGTAAAATAAAAACGCCAAGAATTGCCAGAAAACTATTTAATGCAAGTATCATTCCCGCAAAAATTATAATTGTTTCAAAGCTAGATGTGAGGATATATATTAAAGCCACTATAGATTGAAAAAAAATTGCATTTTTTGGGATATCTGAGTTGTTAACTCTAGACAAGAAGCCAAGCGAATTGAAGTCCTCACCAATTGCTTGTAGAGCTCGTGGTCCAGCTATTATCATAGCGCTGATAGTTGAAACTAATAGTAAGCAAAGCATCATTCCGACAACAACAGCCCCATTTTCACCAAATATGTTTGTCGCCGTGATATAGCCAATCTCTATTTTGCCTTCTAGCTCTGCTATTGGTGAAGTATATAAGAAGGCAAGGTTAAGTAGTAAGTAGAGAGCCATTACAATAGCAGTGCCGCTTATTAGGATTTTTGGGAGCTCTTTTTGGGGTCTTTCTAGTTCACTTGTTATATAAACGGCAGCATTCCACCCTGTGTAGGCATAAGAGACGTAAATTAAAGAAATTCCAAATGCTGTACTCGTAAATATACTCAAATCACCTTTTTGTGGTAAAAATGAAATAGATTGTGGCTCTGGCGTGATTGTGAAAGCACAAAAGCAAAAGCTAATAATTAGAAGAATTTTTATGGATGTGAACGCTATTTGAAATTTACTGCTGATATCTTTGTTCTTAACGTGAATTAGCGTTATGGTAATTACTAAAAGACATGCAATTATTTTTTTAATCCAAATTGGCTGTGATCCAAATATAATTGCTGTACTATAGTCACTGAATGCTAAGGCAACTGCAGCGATGGGGGCTGCGAAGCCTATTATGGTTGATATCCATCCTGATATAAAACCAGCGAGAGGGTGGTATATTCTCCCCAAAAAATTATATTCCCCTCCTGATCGGGGAAGGGCTGCACCAAGCTCAGCATATGTTGCAGCTCCGCATAGAGCTGCAATGCCGCCAATAGCCCAAAGTAAAAGTAGAAGAAATATAGATTGTATATCGAGTAGTTGAAATCCAATAGACGTGAATATACCGGTTCCTATCATATTTGCTATTATAATCGAGGTAGCCGCTTTTTTACTGTAATACGTTCTCATGATGTCACAATGCGTCTCAGATTAGCAGCTGTCCATAATTATTTGCTGTTGACATCTATTAGTATTATTATAAGAACAAAAGGTGAACATTAGTTAGTTTAAATAATCTTACTAACACATTATTGGAGATTTTATATGAAACAATTGCTATTAGATGTTATTAATGGCTTGGTTATGGCTGGTTTTGTAGTTACGACCACTTTATGGTTTATTGTTATTGGAGGGTAACCTCTTATCCAGAGGGAGTGCTTAGTGGCAAGATCGCCAGTTTTTGTTCATCTTAGATCTCGATCTCCTTATTCATTACTTGAAGGTGCTTTAAAGATAGAAGAGACGGCCCAACTCTCACGCAGGATGGGTATGCCCGCTCTAGCACTTACTGATACGAACAATATGTGCGGCGCTCTCGAATTCTCAGAAGTTATGTCAAATGAGGGTATACAGCCTATTATTGGACTAACTCTTAGTATTGACACTGTAAAAGAAAAAAACATAGATCACTTTAATAAAGTGCTTGATGGCACCTTAGTCCTCTTAGCTAAAAATGAAATTGGCTACGGCAATCTTATGAAAATGAGTAGTTCGGCTTTTCTAGATGTTGAGTCCCATGATTTACCTCACTTTAAGTCATCGCATCTCTCATCTTTCTCCGATGGGTTAATTGCTCTTACTGGAGGTCCAGAGGGGGTTTTAAATAAACTTATTATTCAGGGTCAATTAGATAAAGCGGAAGAATGGTTAGATAGTTTATTAAGTATATATTCGGACAATTTATATATTGAGTTGCAAAGGCACGGATTAAAAGAAGAACTAATTGCAGAAAAGCATCTAATTAACTGGGCTTATACTAAAAGGATAAGATTAGTTGCTACTAATGAGCCTTACTTTATTAATCCGGATATTTTTGAACCTCACGATGCTCTTTTAGCTATGCAGGAGAGTTCATATATTCTTGAGAAAGATAGAAGAAGGCTTACTCGTCAGCATTACTTTAAATCAGTAGAGGAAATGGTTGATTTATTTAAAGATTTACCAGAAGCAATTGAAAATACTATAAATATTTCTAAAATGTGCTTAGTCAAGTCAGAAAAGCACGATCCTATTCTTCCTAGTTTTAGTGATGGCTCTCTTAGTGAAGGGGACATCCTTGATCATCAAGCACGTGAAGGATTAAAGAGCAGATTATCTAAGATTAAATTATCAGCTCCTGAAAGTGATTATGTTAAAAGGTTAGAGTTTGAAATTAAGATAATTCGCCAAATGGGTTTTCCTGGATATTTTTTAATAGTTTCTGATTTTATAAAATGGGCTAAATCACAAGGGATTCCAGTTGGCCCTGGCCGAGGGTCCGGAGCTGGATCCGTTGTTGCATGGGCCCTAGACATAACCGATTTAGACCCACTTAAGTATGGTCTTCTCTTTGAAAGGTTTTTAAATCCAGAGAGAGTTTCCATGCCGGATTTCGATATAGATTTCTGTCAAGAAAGACGTGGTGAGGTAATTAAATATGTTCAAGAAAAGTATGGTGAAGACCAAGTAGCGCATATTATAACATTTGGAACTCTCCAAGCTAGAGCTGTAGTGAGAGATGTTGGTAGAGTTATGCAAATGCCGCTACCCCAAGTTGATCGTTTAGCGAAGCTTGTTCCTTCAAATCCTGCCAACCCTGTATCATTAAGCGAAGCGGTTCAGATGGAAAAGGGGTTACGTGATGCGAGATCAGAAGACCCTGCGGTAAGAAAACTACTTGATACTGCGCTTAAACTTGAAGGCTTGTATCGAAACGCATCAACACATGCGGCTGGTGTTGTTATAGGGGATAGGCCCCTGAATGAATTGATTCCCTTGTACCGCGACCCCAGATCTGATGTACCTGCTACTCAATTTACAATGAAGTGGGCAGAAAAAGCGGGCTTGGTTAAATTCGATTTTCTTGGATTGAAAACTCTGACCGTCATCGATAGATGTGTTAAGTACTTATCTAAGCAGGGCATAGAGGTAGACTTAGAAAATTTAGATACGTCATCTACCGCTGCTTATGCGCCTTTATCAGAAGGACTTTCAGCTGGCGTTTTTCAACTTGAAAGCTCTGGAATGCGAGACGTTTTAAGAAAAATGGCGCCGGATAGCATCGAGGAACTAACTGCCTTAATTTCTTTATACCGTCCAGGTCCTATGAAGAATATACCTATGTATATTGACCGAAAATATGGAAGATCTAAGATTGAATATCCGCATGAAAGCTTAATAGATATTCTTAAGGAGACGTACGGAGTTATAATATATCAGGAACAAGTTATGCAAATAGCTCAAGTTCTCTCTGGCTATTCACTCGGTGAAGCTGATCTATTAAGACGCGCAATGGGTAAAAAAGACCAAGATGAAATGAATAGACAAAGATCACGTTTCGTCGATGGGGCAGCTATTAATGGAATTGATGAACAACTTTCGAATTCAATTTTTGATTTAGTTAATGAGTTTGCTGGTTATGGTTTTAACAAATCACATGCTGCAGCATATGCTATGATTTCTTTTCAAACCGCTTATCTTAAAGCATTTTACCCAACTGAATTTATTGCATCTATTATGTCTATGGACATAACTAACTTAGATAAATTAGCTCAGTTTTTCCAGGAAGCTAAAAGAATGGGAATTGTGGTGCAGTTACCGTGTGTTAATAAATCTAAAGCTGATTTTGATGTAAGTAATGGAAAAGTATTGTATGCTCTGGGTGCCTTGAAAAATGTAGGGGTTGAAGCAATGCGACATGTAGTAGAGGTTAGATGCGACGGCGGAGATTTTATTGATTTATTCGATTTTGCGAGGAGGGTTGATACACGCATTGTCAATAAGAGGGCCTTTGAAAATTTAGCGCGTGGGGGAGCTTTTGATTGTTTAGAGCCGAACCGTGCAAAAGCTTTTTTATCTTCATCCATTTTGCAACAAATTGGCTCAAGGTCTGCTCAGGAAAAAGCTAGTGAGCAAACTAATTTATTTTCTGGTGAAGTTGATTTTATGGTTGAGCCAGACTTACCAAATGCAACTGCTTGGACCAGTTTGGAGCAGTTGGATAATGAGCTTAGTGCAATCGGATTTTACCTAGGAGGACATCCGTTAGATACATTTTTACCTGCCTTACAAAGAAAGAAAGCCATTATGGCTATTGATCTGGAAAGTTTTTGTAATTCTGGTGGAAGAGCAGTGCGTTTGGCTGGTGTAGTTAGAAAACGTCAAGAGCGTGTTAGTAAAAGAGGAAAAAGATTTGCATTTATAAGTATATCAGACCCTACAGGTGATTTTGAAGTTTTAGTAGGTGAAGATCTTTTGGTGTCTAATAGAACAATAATGGACCCTGGTTCACTTTTAGAGATAACAGCAAAAGCTGAAGTAAGGGACGGAGAAGTCAAGCTTTTTGCAAATACTGTCAATTTACTTGAGCTCAAAAAAGAAGAAAATCTTGCTAAAGGTTTAGAAATTAGGCTTAGGTCGGCAGATTTAGGTGTCCTTGATGAATTTGAAAAGGTTTTAGTATCACTAAAAGATGCTCCATCTAAGGCCAAAGGTTTCATAGACATATTAATTCCTATTAGCAGTTCTAGAGAGGGACACTGGAGACTTAGTGGTAGCTTTGGAATTGATATTGCCTTTCAGAAAGCAATTAAGGCAAATAGTTTTGTAGAACTTGTAACCGAGGTGGATTAAATATTCCGGTAATTTTAAGGCTTATTTTAAAATGGACTATTGAAATTATACTTGATAATTTCATATCAATAGTGTTTGAAGGTCATACGTACTAAAAAAAAGAATGGTTAATAATCCAAAAATTTATTAAAAAATTAGCAGTTAGGCCTTTAGTGTTTTGGCCCCCATTAATAATTTTTTTAACCTTTGTTTTCTTGAGTATTTTTAATGAAACTAGTTTTTTAGGTATTACTACTTTCGCTAATGGTAAAATATTAGACGTCTTTTCCAGTATGTTTAGCTTGGCTGCTTTCTTTTTTTTAGTCACATGCATATGGGCTGCTTTATCCCCATTGGGCTCTGTCGTTATAGGTGGTAGGGGGTCAAAGCCAATATTACCTTTTTGGAGTTGGGTATCTATAACATTAACAACTACGCTTGCGGTTGGGATTTTGTTTTGGGGAACTGCTGAGCCTCTGTTCCATCTATATGATACAGGAATTTCGAATATTGTTCCTGCTTCAGATGAAGCTATTAGGTTCTCAATGTCTTCATTATATATGCATTGGTCATTTACTCCTTATGCAATTTATACTTTGCCAGGTCTAACTTTTGCTCTTGTTTATTATAACCTTAAATTACCATTTTCGCTTTCAGCACCTATTACCGTTTTAACGGGTAAGCAAGTTCCGTCAACGATATCACAAATAGTTGATGGTATAGCTTTGTTGGCTTTATTGTTAGGACTTTCTGCTAGTTTAGGTTCTGGTATTCTTTCAATATCTGGAGGTATTACAAGATTGTTACCTATTGAAGCCAATAATGGTTTCCTTGGCGTTATAACTATTATAATTGTTTTTTCTTTTTTTATCTCTTCTGCAAGTGGCCTTCATAAGGGAATAAAGTTACTTGCAGGTCTAAATATTAAATTATTTTTGATAATTATAGTTTTTATATTTATTGCGGGCCCAACATATAAAATTTTGAATATTTCATTTGCTTCAATAATAGATTTTTCTTCTGAGTTTTTGTCTCGTTCCCTGTTGATAGAGCCCTTTGATAACAAGATATGGCTTAATGATTGGACTGTTTTTTATTTCGCAAATTGGATGGCCTGGGCACCTCTTGCTGCTTTATTTTTAGGAAAAATATCTCTTGGATATACAGTAAGGCAGTATATACTAGTTAATTTATTTATACCTGCTTTATTTTCGATTATATGGATGAGTATTTTTGGCGGTTTAACTTTAGTTTTAGAGGGAAATAATCCGAACTCACTCAATAATGTTTTAAATTTTATGGGGCCGGAGCATGTTCTTTATAAAGTTTTAGAGTTTTTACCTTTTACAATTTTTTTGGTAGTAATTATTTGTATAGTTTCTTTCTTATCTTATGTGACTGCTGCTGACTCAAATATGGACGTAATTTCCGACTTGTGTTTAAAACCTGATCAAGTTAATGCTGAACATTATAAAATAGTGCTTAAATTTATTTGGTCCTTACTAATTGGATTTACAGCATGGATAATGATATCTTTATCGGGGATTGATGGTATTAAAATGCTATCAAATTTAGGCGGGCTTCCTTCACTTTTCATTATTATCATTTTTAATTTAGTCCTAATTATTTTGGGAACAATAAAAATTAAGAATCTCTAGCTATTTTTGAGTTTTTTTATTTAAATAATGCCTTGCATACACTGAAATTAGTATTATAGAACACCCAAAATCGCGTGTAGGTGAGGGTTTTATACATATAGTATTAAATCCATTCCGGTGGGAGAGATAATTCTATCTGTCTCCACACCCTGCACAGGCCAACCGGAACAAGGAGATATCCATGGCTTTACCTGAATTTTCAATGCGTCAGCTATTAGAAGCTGGAGTTCATTTTGGACATCAAACACACCGATGGAATCCCAAAATGGCGCCATATATTTTTGGTGCCCGTTCTGGAATACATATTATGGATCTTTCTCAAACAGTACCATTGTTGCACCAAGCACTTGTACAGGTGCGAGAAGTAGCTTCGAAGGGTGGCCGAGTATTGTTCGTCGGAACGAAGCGCGCCGCATCTGAGCCAGTTGCTGTTGCTGCTAAAAGATGTGCGCAATATTACGTCAACCATAGATGGTTAGGCGGCATGTTAACTAACTGGCAAACAATATCCGGTTCAATTTCACGCTTACGTGAATTAGAGGCCTTAATGGGTGAGGGAGGTGAAGACACTGGTCTCACTAAAAAAGAGAATTTAAAACTGACCCGGGAACTTGAAAAGCTTGATAAAGCACTAGGTGGTATTAAAGATATGGGAGGTAAGCCTGACCTAATGTTTGTTATTGACACGAACAAAGAGGGTATTGCTATCAAAGAGGCACGTCGCTTGGGTATACCCGTCATTGCTATTCTTGATACAAATTCAAATCCTGCTTCCGCTGACATGCCTATTCCCGGTAATGATGATGCGGCTCGTGCAATTCAGCTGTATTGTGAACTTGTTGCTGATGCAGTGCTGGATGGTATGACTGAAGCTCAACAGAAAATGGGGGCCGATATAGGCGCCGCTGAGAACCCGATTGAAATGGCCCTCACTTCTGAAGCTCCTGCTTTAGAGGTTGAAGTATCTGAGGCTCCTGCTTTAGCGGTTGAAGTATCTGAGGCTCCTAAAGTGAAAGTATCTCCTGAGGTCACCAAGATTGATGAAACAGTTGAAATAGCTTCTGCTGAACCAGCTCCTGAAACGATGTCTGATGAGACAGAAGATAAAAATAAATAAAATTCAGATATCTTAGTTATCTATTTTATTAATTTAGATAAATCTAGGACATCTACAAATACTTACACTTACCTATAGGAGATATGTATTATGGCTCAAATTACAGCGGCCCTTGTAAAAGAACTTCGAGAAAAAACATCAGCAGGGATGATGGATTGTAAAAAAGCGCTCAATGAAACAGGCGGAGACCTAAATGCTGCTGCAGATTGGCTACGGACTAAAGGAATAGCGAAAGCCGATAAAAAGGCATCAAGAATAGCAGCTGAAGGGTTAGTCGCTGTAGCCATAAGTGGTTCTACAGGTGCTCTTGTGGAGGTTAATTCGGAAACAGATTTTGTGGCTAGAAATGATGGATTTCAAGCAGCTGTATCTGAAGTTGCTCAATTGGGGTTGACTGTCAATAGTGATAAGGAGCTTGCATCAGCGGTTACTGCCAGTGGCGTTAATGTCACAGAAATGTTCAAGAAACTAGTTGGCAAAATAGGTGAAAATATGTCTTTTAGGCGTATGACTAGGCTTTCGGTTAGTCAGGGTGTCGTTGCTGGCTACATACACAATGCAGTGACTGATGGAATGGGAAAAATTGGAGTTTTGGTTGCTTTGGAAAGTTCAGGAGACAATGAAAAACTTGAGGTGCTTGCCAAAAAAATTGCCATGCATGTTGCAGCTACTAACCCTTTAGCGCTTTCCGAAAATGACTTGGACTCTTCAGTTGTTGATAAAGAAAGGGCTATGCTCAAGGCGGAAGCCTTGGAGTCTGGAAAGCCAGAGGCCATTGTTGATAAAATGGTTGATGGCAGAATGAAAAAATTCTTTAAAGAATCTGTTCTCTTAACTCAGACATTTGTAATGGATGGTGAGCGTTCGGTTTCTAAGGTTATTGAAGATGAAGCCGAGAATATCAATTCTGATATTAAAATGGTTGCTTTTTCTAGAATGAGTTTGGGTGAAGGAATTGAAAAGAAAGAAGAAAATTTCGCTGCTGAAGTGGCAGCAGCTGTAGCAAGTTCTTAAAACAACATAATATTTTGATAAAATATTGTCAAACTACTGGCACTATTGATTTGAATCCTTATTATCCTCTGTAGATACTAAATTTGCAGGGGATTTTTTATGGCTACAGTTTACGATTATAACCGTGTACTCCTTAAACTTTCAGGCGAGGCCCTAATGGGTGATAAGCCATACGGTATAGATATTGCTATGACTTCGCGTATAGCAGCTGAAGTAAAAGAAGCACATGATAAAGGCTTGCAAATAGCTTTAGTTATTGGTGCTGGAAATATATTTAGAGGATTGTCAGCAGCGGCTGGAGGTATTGAACGCTCAACTGCTGATTACATGGGTATGTTGGCTACAGTAATGAACGCGCTTGCCATGCAAAGTGCGCTCGAGCAAATTGGTGTTGATACACGAGTCCAATCAGCAATTCCTATGCAAACTGTTTGCGAGAGTTATATTCGACGGAGAGCTGTCCGCCATATGGAAAAAGGTCGTGTGGTAATTTTTGCAGCGGGTACCGGAAACCCTTATTTTACAACTGACACGGCTGCAGCATTACGAGCAGCAGAGATGGATTGTGATGTCTTAGTTAAAGGGACACAGGTTGATGGCGTTTATGATAGTGATCCAAATATTAATGAAAATGCTTCTAGGTATAAAGAATTGAGTTACCAAAAAGTTTTAACCGACAACTTAAGAGTTATGGACTCAGCTGCAATAACATTGATGAGAGACAATGATATTCCTATTGTAGTTTTTTCACTTAAACAAAAGGGCTCTTTTGATCTAGTTATGCAGGGTTTAGGAACTTGTACTACAATTAAATCTTGATATTGGTTTAAGTAAATTATTTATTTAACTTAACTTATGTGCGATGGAGAATTCATAATGGAAGATTTTGATCTAAAAGTGTTTCGCAAAAGAATGGATGGAGCTTTGTCGTCTTTGAAGTCTGAGTTTGGCGGGCTCAGAACTGGAAGGGCTAGCGTAGGTATCCTTGATGGTGTTAAGGTGAACGCATACGGTTCAGAGATGATGCTTAATCAGGTAGGTTCAGTTACTGTACCTGAACCTCGCATGCTTTTAGTGAATGTTTGGGACAAAACGTTAGTACAAGCTGCTGATAAAGCTATTCGTCAGTCGAATTTAGGACTTAACCCAATTGTTGATGGACAGAATTTGCGAATTCCTATGCCACCTTTAACAGAAGAAAGACGAAAAGAGCTTGTTAAAGTAGCTGGATCTTATTCTGAGAATTCTAAAGTTGCTGTCAGAAATGTTCGTCGCGATGCTATGGAGACAGTAAAGAAATTAGAACGTTCAAAAGCAATAAGTGAAGATGAACTAAAAGCTCATGAGTCTGATATACAGTTAGCAACGAACTCAGTAATTGCTGAAATTGATAGTGCATTAAATGTTAAATCAGATGAAATTATGCAGGTTTAATTGAAAAATAAAAACTTATATCTTTCATCAATCCCTAATCATGTAGCTATTATTATGGATGGCAATGGACGTTGGGCGCAATCACTTAAAAGGCCTCGCCTTTATGGACATCAAGCTGGGGTAAAGGCTGTTAGGCGAATAGTGAAATCTTCAAGTGAATTGGGAATTAAATGCTTAACACTGTATAGTTTTTCGACTGAAAATTGGGCTCGCCCTAAAGCCGAAATAGCGGGTTTGTTTAACTTGTTAAGAAAATATGTTTCAGATGACCTAGAGATACTGAATAAAAATGGAGTGTGTATCCGTATCCTTGGCTCGAAAAGAGGGTTAAATTCAGAGATGTTAAAATTAGTTGAACGCGTTGAATCAACAACAAAAACCAACAAATCGTTCCTATTAAATATTGCTTTTAATTACGGGGGTAGAGACGAAATAATCAGAGCGGTTGCTAAGGCCTTAGATGCTGGTGAAAGCTTCGATACTATGAACGAAGAGGCCTTAAGTCCATATTTGGACACTGCAGGTCTTCCAGAACCAGATTTAGTAATCCGTACAGGTGAAGAGAAACGTCTTAGTAATTTTTTAACATGGCAAACTGTGTACTCAGAATTTGTTTTTACCAATGTGCTTTGGCCTGATTTTAATCAGTTACATTTATCGGAAGCTGTTTTAGAATATCAAAACCGTCAACGTAGATTTGGTTCGCTTGTAGATTTTGATGTAGCTTAGTTAATATGAAAAAAAACTCCGATAAGAAACCAATATGGAAAAATGCTGGAATAAGAGGCGTAACTGCACTTATTTTGGCTGGAATAGTTATTCTCCCCATTTATTTTGGGGGAGTTTATTGGGCTATTCTAGTATCAACCTTTAGTGCAAGAATGATGTGGGAGTGGGTTAGAATGTTAAACTCTAAGCCTGTATTGAAAGAAATTTGTATACCAGTTGCAGGAATTTTTTTTTCTTGCTTCTTGATGGCATTTGAAAACTATAATTTTGTTATAATAAGTATTGGATTGAGTATAGTTTTAATTTCCATAGAACGATTTAATCTAAATAAAGTATTCTGGGCTTGCTTGGGGTTTATATATATATGCTTACCATCAATAGCACTAATCGGCCTTAGAGGCTCTGAGGTTGGGTTCTCATCCGATGGTTTTATTAAAATGTGTTATATAATATTCATAGTCATCGGAGCAGATGTTGGAGCATATTTAGGAGGATCTTATTTTAAAGGGCCTAAACTTTCTCCAGTCATAAGCCCCAATAAAACCTGGTCAGGTTTTATAAGCGGTTTAACTTTGGGGTTAATTCTGGGCGGATTAACTGGTTATTTTGCTAACATGGGTATGATATTTAGTCTTTCCTTTGCTGTTCCCATTGTATTGCTTTCCGTGGTTGGAGATCTTTTTGAAAGTGGAATTAAACGCGTTCTAAAAGTTAAAGACACTGGTGAACTATTGCCAGGTCATGGTGGTTTACTAGATCGTTTAGATAGCCTAATGTTTGCTGTTCTGGGTGGTGTAATAATACTTTACTTTATTCCAGATATTTGGCCGATATAAAATAAGATGGCAAAACGTATTACTATATTGGGATCCACTGGTTCTATAGGGCAAAGTACTTTAGATATAGTTCGTAACTCACTTGAAGGTATGTTTGAAGTTGTTGCTTTAACAGCCAATAAAAATGCAAAATTGTTGGCGGAGCAGGCTATTGAATTTAACGCTCAATATGTTGCCTTATCTGATAGCAGTAATGCTGATATTCTTAAGGAAATGCTTAAGGGTCTTGATGTTAAAATAGGCACTGGCCCTGAATCTTTGATTGAGGCGGCGTCGTATAAGACCGATTTTTGTATGGCGGCTATTATTGGTGCAGCAGGATTGGAGCCAACTTTAGCTGCAGTAAATCAGGGAATAAATATTGGTTTAGCCAATAAAGAGTGCATAGTTACTGCGGGTGACTTATTTACCCAACGCGTAAAAGAAAAACGATCTAAGTTATTGCCTGTTGATTCAGAGCATAATGCAATATTTCAAGTTCTTGATATTGAAAGGCCCAGTGGGGTTAGGCGTTTAATTCTAACTGCAAGTGGAGGGCCTTTCCGAAGTACACCAATAAATGAAATGCGTATGGTGACTAAAGAGTCAGCTTTACGGCATCCTGTTTGGAGCATGGGGGCTAAAATATCAATCGATTCAGCTACACTTATGAATAAAGGTTTAGAGCTTATTGAGGCTAGTTACTTATTCAACAGACCATCTAAAGAAATTGATATCATTATTCATCCCCAGTCTATAGTGCATTCAATGGTTGAGTATATTGATGGATCCATATTAGCTCAATTAGGTTCACCTGATATGCGCATTCCAATTGCTTATTCAATGGCTTGGCCTGATCGCATGAATGCTCATGTAGACAGGTTAGACTTAACTGCTATGGATAATCTAAACTTTTTTAAGCCAGATTTAAATAAGTTTCCTGCTTTAAATTTGGCTCGTTTTGCACTTGAAACTGGTGGTACGGCACCATGTGTTATAAATGCAGCAAATGAAGTAGCTGTGGATGCTTTTTTACAAGATAAAATTGAGTTCCTAGATATTACACGCCTAATCGACGGGGTACTAGGGAAATATTCTTCTCGTGCTGATTTTAAAACAGAAATGTCAACTATTGAGGAGGTTATTTCTAAGGATAATGAAGTCAGAAAAGTAGCAACTGAAAATATTAAAAAATTGATATGATTAGCTTACTAAATATATTGGTGTTTATATTAAGTTTTCTTATGCTTATTACATTTTTAGTATATTTCCATGAGCTTGGCCATTATTTGACGGCAAGGTTGTTTAAAGTAAAAGTTGAGAAGTTTTCAATAGGCTTTGGAAAGCCTCTATTACAATGGAAATCAAAAAATGGTACAATCTGGTCTCTGGGAAGAATACCCTTAGGGGGATATGTAAAGTTTTTTGAAATTGACAATCAAAAAAATGACGTCGTTTCCCATATTAAAAATGACGATAAGCTATTTACTACTATCCCTGTTTTCCAACGAATGTTAGTTGTTTTAGCGGGACCCATATTCAATTTTATTCTTACTATCTTTATTTTTGCAAGTCTTAGTTTTACTTTAGGTTCTTACAAAGTGGAGTCGATTGTAGGAATAGTTGTTGAGGGAAGCCCTGCTGATAAGGCAGGTTTCTTAGTTGGTGATAAAATACTTTCAATGGATAATATAAATGTAAGTGATTTCAATGATTTAAGAAGATATGTTGCATTAAGGGGTGATACTGATATTTTAGCAAAAATTCAAAGAAATGAAGCTAAATTAAAATTGACTATAAAGCCTGAACGCATGTTTGAAAAAGACTTGATTGGTGGAATATCCGAAACAGCAAAAATAGGGATAGGTCTATCAGAGCCTCTAGTAATCACCCGATTAGAATATAATTTTTTTGAAGCGATCGCATATGGCTACAATGAGCTAATAAGTTCTATATCAATGACAGGGTATTACATTGGACGAGTAATTAAGGGTGAAGAGGATGGCAAACAACTAGGGTCCATTATAAAGATAGCTACTATTTCAGGAAAAGTAGCCGTGGATGCTATAAATGAAAACACACCGATGCCTATTCGTCTGAGGGAACTTAGTATAAGGCTTTTAACAATAGGCGCTTCTCTCTCAGTGGCACTAGGTGTAGCAAATTTAATGCCTATTCCTATGTTAGACGGTGGACATTTGGTGTACTATGGCTATGAAGCGATAGCGGGACGTCCGCTTAGTCAAAAAAAACAGGAGATAGGGTTTCAATTAGGGTTAGCAATATTGTTTACCCTATTCGTTGTTTTAACCCTTAATGATATAAGTTATGTTTCAAGTATTTTTTCTTAAGTAAGCTTTTTATGGTAATTGATAATAAATTTATGCTATTAGTGTCGCGCTATTTATTTCTTGGGTTAACGCTGACTTTTATATTCGGAGTTACGCCTAAAGTATATGCTCAGGATCTAGCCCCCATAAGGTCTGAAATACCAACAATCATAAGGGGTATTGAAGTTCAGGGGAACCAGAGAGTTGAAGCAAACACAGTTGCTTCTTATCTCCTCATTTCACCTGGTGACCCTTACAGTGAAGAACGCATTGATTTGTCAGTCAAAACTTTGTTTGCGACTGGTTTGTTTGCTGATGTCGCTATTTTGCCTAATGCTGAAGGTATTTTATTAATACGGGTTATAGAGAATCCGATTATAAACAGAGTTATATTAGAAGGAAATAAGTCCTTAAAAGAAGAAAAAATTACTGATGAATTAGAGGCTGAGCCAAGATCAATTTTCACGAGGGCAAGTATTCAAGAGGACGTACAGAGGATAATAGAGCTTTACCGACAAGCAGGTAGATTTGCTGCTAATGTTGTACCTAAAGTTGTTCAGCAGCCTCAAAACCGTGTTGATTTAATATTTGAAATAACTGAGGGACCGGTAACAGGGGTGAAAAGGATTAACATCATTGGCAACAGTGAATTTCCAGACCGTCGACTAAGAAAAGAAATAGTAACAGCAGAGTCTATTTGGTATAAGTTTTTTTCGTCAGATGACAATTATGATCCGGGCCGATTAGAATACGACAGAGAGCAGCTAAGAACTTTTTATACTGATAGGGGCTTTGCTGACTTTCGTGTGGTCTCAGCTGTTGCTGAATTGACGCCAGACCAAGAAGATTTTTATATAACATTTACTGTTGATGAGGGTTTGGAATATACATGGGGAGACATATCTGTTGAAACTGAATTGGATGATTTAAATTCAGACTTTCTAGAAAGATTAATTTCTATAAAACCAGGAACTATTTATAACGCTAGTAGAGTTGAAGATGTAATTGATACTTTAAATTTTGCTGCCGGTACATCTGGTTATGCTTTTGTTGACATTCAGCCAGATATTAAACGTAACAGGGATACTAAGACTGTTGATTTAGTTTTCAATGTTGTTGAGGGTCCTAGAGTATATATTGAACGTATTGATATTGTTGGGAATACTACGACTTTAGATTATGTCATACGTCGTGAACTTGAATTGGTTGAAGGTGATGCCTTCAATAGAATATTGCTGGATAGATCGCGTAATAGAGTTCGGGCACTTAGGTTTTTCGAAGAAGTTGAAATAACAGAAAGACAAGGAAGCTCTCCTGATAGGGCAATTGTTGAGGTTGATGTTAAAGAACAGCCTACTGGAGAACTCTCTTTTTCCGCAGGATTTTCTTCAGCAGATGCTTTCTTAGTCGACCTGTCCATTACTCAAAGAAATTTACGAGGCAGAGGACAGTTACTAAGGTTTGTTATTCGGGCAAGTTCAAATAGACGTGAGGTTGACCTCAGGTTTACTGAGCCAAGATTTTTAGGTCGTAATTTAGCAGCTGGTGTTGAGGTTTTTGATGTAGAAATTGATTTTCTCAAAGAGGCTAACTTCAGACAGTCACGAACTGGAGGCCAGCTATCATTAGCGTTTCCTCTGACAGACTATACATCTCTTTCCACTAGGTACTCATTGCGTACTGAGTCGATAGAATCTCCAGGTGTTAACGCTACAAGCTGCGCTGCGAGCGACGGTTCTAGTTCAGCAGTTTCACAACAGCAGTTAAGCTTTTGCGACCAAATCAATGGTAGAATGTCCTCAATTGTTGGCTATACATTTAGCTGGGATAGAAGAAATGATCCTATCACACCAACGAGAGGTTTTGATTTTCGTTTTTCACAGGACGTTGCAGGTGTTGGAGGTGATGTACAGTACCTCAGAAGCGATTTCAGAGCAAATGCCTACAGGGGTTTATTTAAAAACGTAATTTCTAGCGCGTCAGTTTCGGGTGGATATATTAGAGGTTGGGGTGGTGATCCCGTTTCTATCAATGATCGATACTTTAAAGGTAACTATGAGTTTAGGGGTTATGATAATGCTGGTATTGGCCCTCGGGTTGTTCAATATGACGCTAACACAGGAGCAATAGTTCGGCGATTGAACTCTTTAGGAGGAAATGCATTTGGTATTGCATCTGCTGAGGTCAGCTTTCCTGTAGGAATACCAAACTTATTAGGTAGTGTTTTTGTTGAAGCAGGCACAGTTGGCTTACTTGACGCTAATGAAACTTTTGATACGGGTATTGATCCTATTACTGGAAACCAATTAACATCTGAAGGATTTTATACAAAGACGATTGACAGTTTGTCAGTTCGCGCTATGTCAGGCTTATCTATATTCTGGGAAAGCCCTTTTGGGCCAATACGTTTTGACTTTACTAAACCGTTAATACAATATGACTATGATGATCGTAAGTCTTTTCAATTTACTACTCGAACAAGGTTTTAATTATGTTTATATCTAAAATTATATATCGCTCTTTATCAATCATTGGTTTGAGCTTTGTCTTTTCCATCTCAGCTTTTGCTCAAAGTACAATATTAGTCGTAGATACTGGAAGAGTGCTCAGGGACTCTGATGTAGGAAAACATATATCTACACAACTTGCTAGTATTGGAAGTTCTATGCAGTCTGAGACGCAAGCTAAGACTTCGGCTATGGAAAGCAAGGGAAAGTCTTTAAATGAAGAGTTGAAAGGTAAGACTCAAGAGGATTTAAAAAATGACCCAGCGTTATTATCAAAAGTGCAAAGCTTTCAAAAAGAGCAACAAGAGCTTTCTGTAGATGTTCAGTACAAACAACAAGAAATGAAGATTACTGAGAATAAAGCGATTCAGAAAGTTCAAGACCGACTGCGTGTTATTTTAGAGCTTATAGTTAAGGAACGTGAGGCAGATGTTGTTTTAGAAAGATCTTTAGTAATATATGGTGATCCTGTTGATGTTACGGACGTAGTGATTACACGCCTGAATTCTCAATTGAAAACCGTGCCAGTAAAACGCGAAAGATTGCCCAGGCAATAAACTGGCATTGAATCAATTTATAAGTTAGAATGCCTCACAGAGATGTTTTAGCCACCTTTTAGGATTTTTAGGGATATGTTTGATGAACGTTTTTATATTTCTTCGGGCCCTTTAAAACTATCGAGTATTATTGAGGGAACTAATTCTTTTCTCCTGGATGATAACTGTGGTGATGAAAACATATTCTCACCCGCTGAATTAGGCTCGAGTGTCAAGGGGCAAATATCTTTCCTGAGTAGTAAGAAATACTCAAGTCTAGTTCTTTCAGCCTCAGCTTCAGCTTGTTTTGTAACCCCTGAACTATCTAATTTAATAGAGTCTCAGAACATTATACCTATAATATCATCAGAACCTAAATCACACTTTTCGCGTTCCATTAGTAAACTTGTTAAATTAAGAAAAAATAGAAATTTAGATTCTAAATCTTCTATATCAGCAAGCTCAAACATTCATAAAACAGCTATAATTAGTGATGGAGCAGTTATTGAAAGTGGTGTTGAAATATCGCCATTTTGTGTGATTGGACCTGGTGTTCATATTAAATCCAATACATTTATTGGTTCTCACACTATTATTAATTGTGCTGTAGTAGGCAGTGGATGTTATATCAAGGCGTCTTCCGTGATTGGTGGTTCTGGGTTTGGTATATCAAGTGATGAAGTTGGTATTATAAATGTTCCTCATGTGGGCCGTGTTATAATTGGTAATGATGTATTTATTGGTTCCAACACCTGCATTGATCGCGGTTTTATTGGGGATACAATATTAGAGAATAATACTAAAGTAGATAACTTTGTACAAATCGCCCACAATTGCACTATTGGGACTGGTACGGTTATTGCCGCTCAAGTTGGAATTTCAGGAAGTTGTTCTATTGGTAAAGGTGTAAAAATGGGAGGTAAGGTAGGTTTAATTGACCATATAAATGTAGGAGACTTTGCTTCCATTGCAGCAGGTTCCGGAGTTATGAATGATATACCGACAAAAGAAGTTTGGAGTGGAGTGCCAGCTATGCCTATAAGGGATCATATGAGGGCTCTTAGTGCTAATCGTAAATTAGGTAAAAAATTCAAGTAATAGTTGTGGAAATAGATAATTATATACTACCTCTGAGTAGAGACTTTATTAAGGATTATCTTCCTCATAGAGATCCAATGTTGTTCATTGATAATGTTATATCATTAGAAGAAAATCAAATAATTACAGAGTCGTTTGTTGACCCCAAAGCGAACTACTTTAAAGGTCATTTTCCAGATATGCCAGTTATGCCAGGTGTGCTAATCATTGAGAGCGTTGCACAGGCTGGAGCTCTTCTTGTATCGCTTACACGTGGTCTGACAGAAGGAAAATTTATTGCCTTTTCATCAGTTGAAAAAGTTAAGTTTCGTCATTCAGTTTTACCGGGAGAAAAAATTACTATACATGTAGAAATAGAAAAAATACGTCTTCCATTTTATAAATTTAAAGGGCTTGTTAGAGTGCAAAATAAAGTATGTTCCACCTTAATTTTTTCTGCGGCTGAAATGAGTAACAAATGAGTTCATATGTGCACCCTTCATCATATGTTGATAAAAATGCGATTATTTCAGACGGTGTTTCCATTGGTCCTTTTTGCATAGTTGGTCCTGATGTGAGACTGGGTGATAATGTTGAATTAGTTGCTCAGGTGAACTTATCAGGAACAACTAGTATTGGTAAAGATTGTAAATTATACCCCTTTGTTTCAATGGGGCATCCTCCGCAGGATATAAAACATAAAGGTGGTGCGGTAAGTATTGAAATTGGTGAGCGTTGTGTTTTTCGGGAAAATGTTAATATTCACCCTGGAGTGGATTATGGTGAACCTGTAACACGTATAGGTAATGATTGTTACTTTATGGTTGGTGCCCATTTGGCGCACGAGGGACAAATGGGTGATAATGTCATTGTATCAAATGGCGCTCAGATTGGAGGGAATGTAAAAATAGGGAATCATGTAGTATTAGGGGGTCTATCTGCAATACATCAGCATACCAGGATAGGTGACCATGCATTCATTGGTGGCATGGCAACAGTTACAAAAGATGTAATACCATATGGTTCTGTTGTAGGAAATAAAGCATACCTAGCAGGACTTAATATAATAGGGCTTAAAAGGAGAGGTTACTCCAGGGATGCAATAGCTCATTTAAGGTCTGCTTACCGAATGCTATTTGCACAAGAAGGAACTTTTAGTGAGAGAATAAGTGATGCAGAAAGTGTTTTTTCCGATAATAAACATGCAATGGAAATTGTTAATTTTATAAATAATTCTTTTCATCGCCGTATATGCATGCCAGCATCTTGGAAACAATCTTGAATATAGGCCTAATAGCTGGTGCGGGTAAATTACCTAAACATATTATTGCTGCGGCAAAAGAAAGCGGCTTCGAGCTATCTGTAATAGGTATAAAAAATTTTGCTAATAAGTCTGAATACCTAGAGGCTGAATTTTATCATGCCTCTGAATTCGGAAAAATCTTAAAATCCTTAAGAAATAATAATGTGACCGACATCTGTTTTGCTGGTGTAATAAAACGACCTGACTTTAACAGCTTTAGACCAGACCTAAAGGGAATTATGCACTTAAAAGGTTTAATTAATGCATCGAAAAGGGGGGACGACTCACTTATGCGTTACATTATGAGTATATTTGAAAAAGAGGGATTTCGAATAGTCTCACCCCAGGTATTGTGCAAAGATTTACTTTTACCTGAAGGTAATTTGAATTCTACACCTATAAGTGATGCTCATAAACTTGATATTGATAAAGGCATATCCGTTGCCCAGATTATTGGTAGCTATGACATTGGGCAATCTGTCGTAGTGTGTAATGGTCTTGTTTTAGCTTTAGAAGCCCAAGAGGGAACTGACCTAATGTTAGAACGTGTGACTAAACTACCCAGAGAAATTAGGGGGGACATACAAAACCCTAAAGGTGTACTAGTGAAAGTGGTAAAACCATCCCAAGATATTCGTATTGACTTACCTACTATAGGGCCTGAAACAATTAAAAGAGCATCTAAAGCTGGGTTATCTGGTGTTGCAGGCATTAGCGGTAAGACGCTTATTTTAGAGCGTACGAATGTTATTAAATTAGCTGACCAACTGGGCTTGTTTGTTGTTGGTATTAAGCCAAGGGAAAAATGACAAAATCAGTTTATATTGTAGCTGTTGAAAGTTCTGCAGATCATGTTGGTGCAGGTTTAATAAAAAGTATTAAAAAAAAATCACCTGCTATTAAGTTACTAGGAGTTGGAGGTCCCTTCATGGAAACTGAAGGAGTGATCAGTAGAATCGATACTACAGGCCTTGCAATAGTTGGTTTCGTTGAGGCAATTAAGTCTTACCCTAAGATAATGATCTCAATTAAAAGTACAGTAAATGATATTTTATTAACAAGCCCTGATGTACTTGTTTTGATTGATAGTTGGGGCTTTATGATTAGGGTTGCAAAAAAACTAAAAAAATCAGGCTATAAGGGTAAAATAGTAAAATATATAGCCCCTCAAGTTTGGGCTATGAGGAGGAAAAGATCCAAAGTTTTATCGAGGTATACAGATCACCTGCTATCAATTCACGATTTTGAATCACATTATTTTGAAACCAATGGATTAAGTGTAACATATGTTGGCAATCCAGTTTTTGATGTGAAAAATATTTTCCAAAAAAAAGATACTGCTTATAAAAATCTTGGTATTAGCCCTTCCGATAAAGTACTTGCTGTTTTCTTTGGCAGCAGAAGCTCCGAAATTAATAACCTTATCGAGCCCTTTATTGAAACAGTTAACAAATTAATAGCTATCTGGCCCGAGTTGCGAGTTATTAGTCCTGTTTCTGGAGCAGTAATCAAGGATATTGAGCTTGCTAAACTCCACGACAAAAGATTAGATAGTATAACTTTCGTTGAAGAAAAACTTAAAGATTCCGTATTTAATATTAGTACAGCGGCTCTGGCATGTTCAGGTACAGTTACTACGCAATTAGCTTTAGCTGGTGTTCCAACTGTAGTTGCCTACAGATTAAATCCTATTACTTTTATTATAGCGAAGATTTTATATAAACCTAAATATATATCATTAATAAATATTTCAGCTGAGATGGAATTAATGCCTGAGTTTTTACAAAAAGACGTTAACTCGAATACCTTAAGTAAAGCTCTTAGTCTATATATTCAAAATGATGAACTACGCGATAAGATAAGTAAGAAGTTAACCCATCAAATTATAAGAATGAGACCTAAAGGCAAATTAGGATATAATTTAGCAGCAGAAAAAATTATAGAATTTGTTAAAAACTAGTTTATCTATTGCTAATTGGGACATAATTTCTTTCCGCTGCTCCAGAATATAATTGTCTAGGACGTCCAATTCTTTGACTTGGGTCTTCTAGCATTTCATTCCATTGTGATATCCAACCTACTGTACGGGCTAATGCAAATAATACGGTGAACATTGATGTAGGAAATCCTAATGCTGACAAAACTATTCCAGAATAAAAATCTACATTTGGATATAATTTTTTCTCTACGAAATATTCGTCTTCTAAAGCGATTTTTTCCAACTCCTTAGCAACAGCCAAGATTGGGTTATCTAAATCGAGTTCTTCTAGCACATCATGAGCGACCTTTTGCAATACTCGAGATCTTGGATCAAAATTCTTATAAACTCTATGACCGAAACCCATTAGCCTAAACGGGTCCTGTTTGTCTTTTGCTTTTGCTATGTATTCTGGTATCCTATCAACCGTACCTATTTCTCTTAACATATTTAAACAAGCTTCGTTAGCGCCTCCATGACTCGGTCCCCAAAGGCATGCAATTCCTGCAGCAATACATGCATAAGGGTTTGCCCCTGATGACCCAGCAAGCCTTACTGTTGACGTAGAAGCATTCTGTTCATGATCAGCATGCAATATAAATATTTTATCCATAGCATCAGATATGGTCTTGCTTATTTTATATTTTTCAGCTGGTACTGAAAAGCACATATGTAAAAAATTTTCAGCATATGATAACTCATTATTTGGATAAACATGAGGTTGACCAATGGAGTATTTGTAGGCGCGTGCTGCTATTGTAGGCATTTTTGCTATTAAACGATGCATAGCAATGTCTCTAGCTTCATCAACAGTTGTATGCGCTTCATCGTGATAAAACCCTGATAAAGCCCCAACTGTTCCGCACATCATTGCCATGGGGTGACTGTCGCGCCTAAAACCATGAAAAAATTGCTCTACTTGGTCATGGAGCATTGTGTGTTCAGTGATTGTACGAGTAAATTTCTCATTTTGATGAATATTTGGAAGTTCTCCATTAATCATTAGATATGCTACTTCTAAAAAAGTCGAATTTTCAGCAAGTTGCTCTATGGGATAGCCTCGATGTAGTAGTTTTCCTTTTTGACCATCTATGAAGGTTATTTGAGACTCTGTTGAGCATGTGGATGTGTAGCCAGGGTCAAATGTGAAATGACCTGTATGTTTATGCAGGGCGCGCACATCAATTCCTGGTGCACCTAATGAACCCTGCATCACAGGCAATTCGAATGTCTTGTTATCAATAGATATTTTTGCAGAGCCTATATTTTTTATTTTATTGTCCATTTATTCCTCATTTAAGTCTTTATATGTATCGATAGTATCCTGAAGTCTTAGTAAGGCTTCACTTTTACCAAGGTAGTTTAATACAAGTGATAAGTCAGGTGATGGTTTGCCCCCAGTAAGTGCCACTCTAACGGGCTGACCTAATTTACCAAAACCAATATTTTTGGCCTCTAAATAACTTTCAATTACTTGTTGTATATTATCATTGTTCCATTCTGGTCCTTCTAAGCATTTAAGTTTGAAAGTCAAAGCCGACAAGTGATCTAAAGCACCATTTTTACGAAAAGTTTTTTTATTATTTTCAGTGAAATGCAAAGGTCGTGATAAAAGCAAATATTCTGCTTGATCGGCAAGGTCAATTATGTTTTTGGAACGAGATTTTAAAGATGGCATTGCATCAAGTAATCTTTTCGTTAATGCACCATTTAATTTGTATTCATTTTTACTTTTTATTACCGTGGTGAGTAAACTTAATAGGGTTTCATCATTTTCTCTCATAATGTGCTGTCCATTGATGTAATCCATTTTATCAAAGTCCAAACGAGCAGGTGCAGAGTTTACTCCTTTCATAGAGAAAACCTTTGTGATGCTTTGTTCATCAAAGTAGAGTTCATCGTCACCATGTGACCAGCCTAATTTTAAGAGGTAGTTTTTTAAACCACTAGGTAAATACCCCATGTCTCTATATTCTTGTACGCTTAGTGCGCCATGACGTTTCGATAACTTTTTTCCATCTGGACCATGTATTAAAGACAGGTGCGCCCAGGTTGGAATTGTCCACCCTAGAGCTTCATAAACCATTGCTTGCCGTCCAGCATTAATTAAGTGATCATCACCTCTTACTACGTGAGTAATATTCATGTCATGATCATCAACGACAACTGCAAGCATATAAGTTGGGGTTCCATCTGCTCGCAGTAGAACAAAATCATCAAAATTTGTATTATCCCAATTTATACTACCTTGGACTAGGTCTTCTATTTGGGTGTTTCCATCTGGCACACGAAAACGAATAGTATAAGGTTTATTTTGTTCTAATTTTTTGTTTCTGTACGGGCTCCTAAATGATTTTCCTGTTTTTAAGGCTTTTGTACGAAGTGTTTCCAATTCTTCTTTAGTCGAATAGCATTTATATGCAAATTGACTTTCTAAAAGCTTGTGAGCTGCTTTAATATGGTGCTCTTCATTAGCGGATTGAAAAATTATTTCCCCATCATGTTGAATTTCTAGCCAGTTTAATCCCTCGATGATTGCGTCTGTTGCTTCTTTGGTAGATCTAATCTTATCTGTATCCTCAATACGGAGATGAAATTCACCATTAAGACTTTTGGCAAAATAATAATTAAAAAGAGCTGTTCTAGCGCCACCAATATGAAGGAAACCAGTAGGAGAGGGGGCAAACCGAGTTATAATTTTTTTTACTGACATTAATAAACATTTTTTGTTGTTTGAAGTTAAGCGTATCTCATATGAGAAAACTAATTAACAGAATTAAATTCTTATTTTAATGGATAATTATGTTGAATTGCTATTCTAGAAGTAAACTGAGTTAGAAGTTTATTAATAATTTAGACAATTTAATTATATTTACGTACTAGACCAACCAAAATACCCTGCACATTAACTCTATCTGGACCAAAAACTTTAGTCTCATAATTCTTATTTTCGGGTATCAATTCAACTGAATTTCCGGAAGCATATATTCGTTTTAACGTAGCTTCTTCTTGATCCACTAACGCAACGACTATCTGATTATTGCGGGCGGTAGATGATTTCTTTATTACAACAATATCCCCATCTAGGATTCCTGCCTCAATCATTGAGTCTCCTTCGACTTCAAGCGCAAAATGATTTATTCCCATCATAGTGGCAGGAACAGAGATCTTGCTGTAGCTGTCTTCTATTGCTGCTATAGGGTTGCCAGCCGCTATTTTTCCTACAAAAGGTATTTCGTGCTCATCGTTAGCTGGTTCCGGAGCATGAGTACCTTTGAAATTATAAGGGGTGCTTTTTAAAACTTCTATTGCCCTTGCTTTATTGGGTAGGCGACGGATAAAACCTCTATCTTCTAGAGCGGTGATTAATCTGTGTATACCTGACTTAGAGGCTAACCCTAGACTGTCTTTCATTTCATCATAGGAGGGAGTAATACCTGTTTCTTTTATTTTTTTATCAATAAGAAGAAGTAGTGTCTTTTGTTTTTTTGTAAGCATAATTAACCTCGAACAAAATGGCAACATTTAGGTTTGTTCTATAGTTGTTCTCTATAAAGTCAAGCTTTTTACTTTATTTTATAAAGCATTTAAAATACTGGTTTTCGTTTTTCCAAAAAAGCTTCATATCCTTGTCGAAAATCTTTGCTATCGAACGCACTATTTATTTTTTTATCTATTGCAGTACTTGCTTTTATCTTTCCGTTTTCAATTTCGCTTATAATTTCTTTTGTTATCATAAGTGAATTCGGAGAATTATTGGCCAGTAAGGCAGCATACTCTAAAGTTTTCGCCTCTAATTCTTTAGTTGAGAATATATGATCTAAAATACCAAGCTTTTCAGCTTCATCAGCTTTTATAATTCGTGCTGAAAAAAGCATATCTTTAGCTTTAGAAAGTCCAACGGTCGTAACTAGTCTTTTTATTTCTGAATATGGATATATAATACCTAATTTAGCAGGAGTAACAGCTAGGAAGGCATTTTCTGATGCTATGCGTATATCACAAGCAAGAGCTAAACCACAACCACCGCCTACAGCTCCCCCTTCAATCATAGCTATTGTTGGCCTTGGAAAGTGCATGAGAGCATTAAATGCTTTATTGATCGACGTACTGAAATCTTGGGATGAATGAGGGGTAGAGAAGATAGTTTTAAACTCAGAAATATCCCCTCCTGCGCTAAAAGATTTCCCTTCACCTCTCACGATTAGAACCCTTAGAGTCTTATCTTTTTTTAATTTTTGAATAACCTCAGGTAGATTTTTCCACATCCTTAATGAAAGTGCATTTCTTTTTTTTGGATTGGAAAACTCAATCCAAGCTATATGCTTGGTGAGATAGCCTGAATTAATTGCACCCTTCATTTTATAAAGTTATTTAAAGTCATACTTATATCATTTTCTCTCATTAGGCTTTCTCCAATAAGAAAACCGTGCGCTCCTTGTTTTTGTAATTTTTTTATATCAAATCTGGTATTTATGCCGCTTTCTGCAATTAGGGTTGTGCCTTTTGGAGATTTATTAGATAATTTTCCAAACGTATCCAGCGACGTTTCGAAGGTACGTAAATCACGATTATTTATCCCTATTAAATCTGCACCTAATTTAATTGCTCGCTCAAGTTCGTTATTATTATGGGTCTCAACAAGAGCATCCATTCCCATTTTTTTGGTCTCATTTAATAAAAGTTTAGCTGTTAAATCATTTACCATGGCCATAATTATTAGTATGCAGTCTGCCCCCATTAATCGACTTTCAGTTATTTGAATTGGATCGATCATAAAGTCTTTTCTTAATAGTGGAAGTTTAGTGGTTTCTCTTACTTGTTTAAAAATTTCATTTGAACCTTGGAAACCAGGCTTATCTGTTAATACTGAAATGCAAGTTGCACCCGCACTTTCAAATTCCTTGGCTATTCTTACAGGATTAAAGTGATTGCAAATAACACCTTTTGACGGGCTAGCTTTTTTTATTTCTGCTATCACCGCTGTGTGCTTACTATTTTTTATGGCTTTTAAAAAACCCTTGGGGGCAGCAATATTTTGTGCAGAATGCCTTAACGTCTCAATTGTGGTAGTAGATTTCAATAACAGAACTTCATTTTTTTTATAGGCTGCGATTTTTTTTAGTACATCCGGTGCATCCATCAATGTATTACTCATTACTGATTGTTACCAGTTTTTGAAGTGTATCTTTTGCTGCTCCACTATCAATGCAATCAGTGGCTATCTTAATTCCAGTTTCTATATTGTCAGATATACCTGATATCATAAGGCTTACTCCGGCATTTAAACGAACTATATCTCTATATGGATCTTTAATGCCATCAAGTAAATTCATCAATGCGTTAGCATTTTTATCAGGATTTCCACCTTTCAATTTATCTAAATCAACGATTTTTATTCCGAATTCTCTTGGGTCTAGAGTAAAGTTGCGTATTTCTCCGTCCTTTACTTCAGAAACATTAGTGAGTCCTGTTGTAGTAATCTCATCTAATCCATCATGGCCGTGAACTACCCAAACATGCTGAGCATTGAGTCTGTTAAATGCTTCAGACATTAGCTTTCTCCAATCGTCGTCACATACGCCGACCAGCATTTTCTTTGTTCTTGCAGGATTACTCATTGGTCCTAGTAAATTAAATATGGTCCTTTTTCCCATTATTTTGCGGGCGGATGCAACAAAACGCATTGCGGGATGGTGATTAGGCGCGAAAAGAAACCCTACACCGCACTTTTCAACACATTCAATAATTTTCTCTGGTTTTACGTTTAAGTTGACACCCAGATGGGAAAGCGTATCGGCAGTACCAGTTAAAGAGCTAGCTGCACGGTTTCCATGCTTTGCTACTCTTGCACCTGCACTAGCTGAAACGATAGAAACAGCCGTTGAAATTGATAAAGTTTTAAGACCTGTTCCGCCGGTTCCTACGATATCCATGGCATCTGGTATTTTGATACCAGCCATGTTCTCTCTCATTATATCAACACCTATTTTGACTTGTTCAGCGGTGAGACCTGAGTTATTTATATCTTCCAGAAAAGTAATAATTTCTTTTTCACTTTTTTTGCCTAATAAAATAGAGCGCATATTTTTTTCAAAATTAGTCAAAGTATACCGGAGATTTTTAAAAATTGATTGATTAACTCATGGCCATTTTCTGATGCTATAGACTCAGGGTGAAACTGAAGGCCATATACAGGTCTAGTTTTATGATTAATAGACATAATTTCTTGATCATCAACCCAAGCATTTACTTCTAAGCAATCAGGGAGTGTCTCACGGTCTATAGACAAACTATGATATCTGGTTGCTTTAAATGAACCTTGTATATCCTTAAATAAGCCAGAACTGTCATGGTGAATGGTTGATGTTTTGCCATGCATGATTTCTTTTGCTTGAATAACTTTTCCTCCTAAAGCTTGACCTATAGATTGGTGACCTAAGCAAATTCCCAGTATCGGTAAATCCTTGGGTGCTTGAGTAATTAAATCAAGGCATATGCCCGCTTCATTTGGTGTACATGGTCCTGGCGAAAGTAGAATGCCATTAGCGCCGATTGATATAGCATCAGAAGCACTAATTTCATCGTTGCGAACTACTTTTGTTTGCGCACCAAGTTCTTGAGCATAATGAACTAAATTATACGTAAAACTATCGTAATTATCTATAACTAGCAGCACATTTAATCCTAATCAAATCTTCCACTTTGTTCCGCTGCTTTGAACAAAGCTGCAGATTTGTGTAGGGTTTCTTCAAATTCTAATTTTGGTTTAGAGTCCATAACTATTCCAGCTCCGGCCCTTACGTGTAGTATCTTGTTTTTAATAATTCCTGTTCTCAAAGCAATTGCAGTATCCATGTCTCCATTTGATCCTATATATCCAATTGCACCTGCATAAATACCGCGTTTTTCATCTTCTAACTCATTTATTATCTCCATTGCCCTAACTTTAGGTGCTCCCGATACCGTTCCTGCAGGAAAACCAGCAAATAATGCAGTAATTGCATCGCAGCCATCTAGTATTTCTCCCTCAACATTTGACACTATATGCATAACGTGACTGTACCTTTCTACTATGAACTTTTCAGTGACTTCCACAGTGCCTGGTTTTGCTACCCGCCCAACATCATTTCTACCTAAATCTAAGAGCATAAGGTGCTCTGAGCATTCTTTCGGATCGCTAATTAAGTCTTTTTCATTTTGCAGGTCTTCATTTTCGGTTTTCCCTCGAGGCCGAGTTCCTGCTATTGGTCTTATGGTTATTTTTTTATTTCTGAGTCGAACTAATATTTCTGGACTGGAGCCAACAACACTATGATCATCAAAATTTAAAAAGTACATAAATGGTGAGGGATTTAGTCTTCTTAAGGACCGATAAAGTGAAAAATCTTTGTGTTTATATGGCGCAGAAAACCTTTGACCAATAACAACCTGAAAAATGTCGCCTGATAAAATGTAATTTTTTGCTTTATTAACCTTATCTGAGAATTTTTTTAGGGATGTCCCCATCTTTGGGACTATACCGTGAATATCTGAATTTTGTTTAATATTATTATTTATAGGCTTGTTTAATTCTCTTATTACCTGGTGAATTTTGTTAACAGCACTGTCATAACTTCCTGAGGCGTAAACAGGAGAGGCAATAATAATTTCTTGTGCTATAGAATCAAAAATTGCCACTAACGATGGCCTTACCATAATAGCATCTGGTGTATTGATAGGGTCTTCTGAATTAGTGGGTAAATTTTCTACCTGGCGTATTAAGTCATAGCCCAAATAGCCAAACAACCCAGCTGCCATTGGAGGTATTCCTTTTGGTAAAACAAAGGAACTTTCTTTCTGTAAAGACCTCAGTGACTCAATAGGTTTTTTTTTCGATTGTTTGAATTTACCACCATCTCTAGATATTTCACTAATATCTCCCGAGGATTTCCATATAATATCAGGTGAAAAGCCTAAAAAAGAATATCTTCCTCGAATTTCACCGCCTTGAACAGACTCAAACAGAAAAGAGTAAGGTTTGTTTTCAGCGATTTTTAAGAAAGCTGATACAGGGGTGTCTATATCATTTATAATTTTAGCATATACTAGCTGAGGTTTTGAAGGATTGAAATCTTCGGGGGTTGGAGTAATTTGATACGTCATCTTTACTCTTCTGCAATACCCAAAACAACTTTAACTTTTTCTGGGTATTCACTTAAAGTTTTATCCTTCAAAATGGCTTGTTGGTAAGCGTTCTGAACGTCGTTACTTATCTCCTGAGATGATCGATCTTGTATTATTTTAAGTATTTCACCTGTTGGAAACTCTTCACTTGATAGTACTTCTTCTAGAATAGCAATTTGCTTGGTATTCTTTGTAGGTGCATCGCCTTGAACGACTGCTCCCTTATTAGAATCAAAAATATCTATAACAATGCTATTTCCTAAATTTTGTGGTGGTTGCCCTCTGATAATTATTTGTTCTATGATTGATTTATTTTTGAGATTTAATACTACTTCTTTCAAAGTTAAACCCTCATTAATATCTTTAACAATTTCAGTCGCCAGTGAGTTGAGAAGAATATTCTTTTGAGACTGTTTCCATGCTTGAGTTGCTAAATACTTTACTTCTTCATAAGGCATTCTTTGACTGTCTATAATTTCATCAACTCTAACACTTGCATATCCACCATTCCGGGTTTCAAAGAGATCAGTTTCGAAGCCTAAGTCGGCAATAAAAGTTTCCTCTAAAATGCTTTCATCAGAAGCAATTCCTGGTATTGCCTCTAAGCCATTCATTTTTATACCGGTTTGATCTGATCCTGATCTATCAATGAAGTTATAATATGAAAGGGGCCAATTAATAGAATCAGATATTTCCTCTAAGGTCAAACCATCTGTCATTAAGTCCTCTATGGTACCGGTTATATCATATATTTCTTCTTGTGCCTTTTCAGTCAGAAGTGTTTGACGAAGAGCTTCTTTTTGTAATTCATAGTTTGGTGATTCAGCAGGAGATATTGATGAAACATTAATAGCGTACCAATTTCCTAAACTACCGAGTATTGATTTAGATTCTGTTTCATTCATCTTGAATGATTCTTCGGCTGTAATTGGATCTAAGATTTGGTCTTTAACTACATTCGTGTATATTTCAGGCTGTATCAAACCGAGAGTGTTGGCCACAGAATTTGGATCTTGGCCCGAGGATAGCATATCCGCTGCTTTCTTTGCTGAGCTTTCATCAAGGGCAGTTATCTGAATAACCGTTCTCTTTTCTGGTGCTCCTAACTCTCCAAGGTCTATTTTGTATTGAAATGCGGCTAAAATTTCATCTTCAGAAACTTTCATATCTGGAATGATGTCGAAAGGTTCAAGACGTAGTAGTGTTATTTTCCTGTATTCAGGGGCAGTATAAGCATAGCTGAATTCGTCGATAAAGCTTTTTAGTTCAGCCTCGGTTGGCGACTTTGCATCTATTATATCATCGTGTGTAAGAGTAATAAAACTTATCTTTCGTTGTTCAGTGACATACCTGTAAAGTTGGGTTGAGTATATTTCTGGAACTGAAATTCCTCCAATAATAGCTGGAATAGTTTGCTGCCTACGGAGCGTGTTATAAATATCTTTTTCAAATTGATTTCTTGTGATACGATTTTGGGCTAACAAACTGTCCATTTTTTCTTCACTAAACTCTCCCGTTAAGTCATTTTGAAAGTTAGCTATTTCTTTTACCACGTTTCTTGCTGTTCTCCTGTTAACCCCAACACCTAAGTCGTTAGCATCTATTTCGATAATTTCATTAGTAACTAATTCCTGGAGTACTTGATTGTGGAGGCCGCTTTTATATGCCTCTGCATTTGTGATTGAGGTTCCATTATCTCTGTTTTGTGTCTGCAATTGGCGTTCGAATGCTTCTGTAAATTCTTGAGAGGTTATATCGGAATCTCCAATGGTGACTATTGAGTCTCCAGCGCGGGCAGTAAATACGTCGTTTACACCCCAGACAGCAAATGCGACAACTAGCAAGCCTACCAGAATTGCTACCATAAAGTTACGAATTTTTTCGCCTATAGTCTTCGTCATGTTTAGGTCCTATTCAATTCAGTATTTACTTACCTGTGGGGAAGACTTGATTCAAGTGCGATTAACCTTGTTATATCGTTTTTATGTAGGCATTATTATAAAAAGTGCGAAGGATTAATTATGAAAAAATTAATTGTGGGTAATTGGAAAATGAATGGTGAGCCTGAGTGTTCAAGCAAACCAACGAAATTTGATGAGATCTACCCATCACATGCTCGCGCCCATCTTGATATTGCTCTATGTCCTCCTTCATTATTAATTCCTGGAATGATGGAATTATGCAGGAATGCTAATATCCAATTAGGTTCTCAAAATTGCCACTATCTCGATAAGGGTGCTTACACAGGGGAAATAAGTGCTGGTATGTTGAAAAATTTTAACGTCAAGTTTGTTATTTTAGGTCATTCGGAAAGAAGGGCTATGGGGGAAACCAGTGAAGAAGTATCCCTTAAAGCAATAAAAGTTTCAGAAGAAGATTTGACTCCAATAGTCTGTGTTGGTGAGAATTTAGAAATTAGAAATGCCGGTCAAGCTCATAAGTTTGTTTCAGAGCAAATTGAAAGATCAATTGCTACGTTAAACAAAGACTTTATTATAGCCTATGAGCCAATTTGGGCAATTGGAACCGGTGTAACTGCTTCCATTGATGATATTAGAAATATGCATATTGAGATTAGAAAAATAATAGGACCTGATATAAAAATCTTATATGGAGGGTCTGTGAATATAAAAAATGCAGCTGACATCTTAAAAGTAGAAAATGTTAATGGCGTACTTGTGGGGGGCGCCAGTTTAGATATGGTGGACTTTGCATTTATTGCTAAGGCGGCTGGATAGTTTTTTTATTCAAAGGAGTATAATTTGTGAAGACTTTCAATAGTATAAAAGTGATAAATTATTATCTCTTTCTTTTGTTTATCTATTTGTTGATGTTAATAAATGTGAGTGCAAAAGAGTTGCCTTCTCCGGTAAATGAAGTTTCGATCACAACGCAAAAGCTTTTAATTGAAGACTGGGCTGTTGATTTGGATGCACCCTGGGGGGTTAGTTTTATTGCTGAAGGACTAGCACTCATAACAGAGAAAAAGGGTAATTTACTATTAGTTACACCAAACTCGAAAAGGAAAGTAATAGGAATTCCGACTGTAGCGAATAAAGGGCAGGGTGGGTTGCTTGATGTAGCATTAGACCCAAATTATAGTAAGAATGGTTGGGTTTATCTAAGTTTTTCTGATGCAGATAAAAATTTTCCAGAAAAAACAATGACCAAAATTGTCAGAGGAAAGCTATCTTACAGCTCAGATGCTGTAGTTTGGAAAAACGAAGAGGTTTTATTTCAGGCTAAGCCTGAAGATTATATGAATACTGGATTTCATTTCGGATCCCGAATATCTTTCGATAATAATGACCATCTGTATTTTGGTATAGGTGATCGTGGTGTAATGGATATGTCTCAATCTCTGAATGTACCTAATGGAAAGATTCACAGAGTAAAAACTGACGGCACCATTCCCAAAAATAATCCTTTTAATGATGGTCGTAGTAAGTACCCGTCAATTTATACTTACGGTAACAGAAACCCTCAGGGTATCGTGGTGCACCCAGTTTCAAATATTGTTTGGGAAACCGAACACGGACCGAAAGGGGGAGATGAGTTAAATGTTATCAAGCCCGGTTTGAATTATGGCTGGCCTAAAGTTTCGTATGGAATTAATTATGATGGATCTGTTCTGACAGAATTTGTTGATTTACCCGATATGGAACAGCCTAAAAGCTATTGGACCCCATCAATAGCGGTCAGCTCCTTGGAGGTATACAAAGGGGAAATGTTTTCCGAGTGGAAGGACCACCTTCTGGTGGGGGCTCTGGCGGATCAGTCGGCTAGGGTAATAAAAGTAAAAAATGGGAGTTATATCTCCGAGGAAATCTTGATCAAAGATTTGGGCAGAGTTCGAGACGTAACACCGGGTCCTGATGGCGCAATTTATGCATTGTTGCCCAGTAAAATGATAAGGATTTCGCGTTAATATGAACACATATAAAGAAAAATTATTTTTAGGGTATAGAAACTTTATATCAGGTAAGGCCAAACTGCAAAGAGATCTATATCAAGATCTCATTATTAATGGTCAAAAACCTAAAATTATGGTGATTTGCTGCTCTGATAGTAGAGTAAATCCTTCAGATATTTTTAATGTAAATCCGGGTGATATATTTGAACACCAAAACGTAGCAAATATTGTGCCAAGTGTTGATAGTTTAGGTAGTTCTTATGGTACTTTGGCCGCTGTCGAGTATGCGGTGATGGCCCTTAAGGTAGAGGTTATTATAGTTATTGGGCATGAAGCTTGCGGAGGCATCAAGGGTTGTCTTGATGGTATGGGCTACAACGCTTCTGGATATGTAGGAAAGTGGGTTTCTGTTTTTAACGAAGTCCGTGAAAAGTTAATTCAGCAGCATATTCCCAAGGAAAAGTTACAAATAGAAATGGAGCTTGAGGGAGTTAGGCAGTCATTAAGAAATTTAATGACTTATAAATTTGTCGAAGAAGCTGTAAATTCTGGGCAACTTGAATTGTTGGGAAGTCATTTTTCAGTATCAAACAGAGAGTTGAGCATTATGAATAGCAATGGAGAATTCAAGTCTTTAAAATAATTATTGCTATTTTTCATAGATTTGTGAATGATACTTAAAGCTTTTGAACTCGATAGCATTTCCTGATGGGTCATTAAAAAACATCGTTGCTTGTTCGCCCTTTTGGTTTTTAAACCTTATGTAAGGCTCAATTATAAAGCTTAAATCTTTTGATATTAAACGGTCTTTGAGTGTGTGCCAATCGTTCCATTCTAAAACCGCCCCAAAGTGACGAACAGGTATATCTTTACCGTCTACAAGGTTGGTTGGTTCATTTGATAAGTAGCTTTTTTCAGATAAATGAAAGCTCAGTTGATTACCAAAAAAATTGAAATCGATCCATGTTTTTGCCTCGCGTCCAGTCGAGCACCCTAAAATATTAGTATAAAATAATCTCGTATCTTCCTTGTTTTTCATTGGATATGCTAAATGAAATATAGCTCTTTTTGCTTTGTTTTTATGCACATCTACCTTTTTACCAAGCTCAGTAGTAACTTTAAGAAAATCAGTCATTTACTGGTCCATAAGCGTATGTGCCACCGGCTTCTAAGGCAGAAATATAAGCTTTTCTTTTGTGAATTTTGTTAACATAATCATCACAGGCATCATATTCAGATAGCAAACCTTTAGATTTTGCCGCTTCTAGAGGAAAGATCATCTGAATGTCAGCTCCGGTAATTTTGTCACCTGCAAAATATTCATATTTAGTTAGTTGTTGTTCGCAATAATCTAGTACTTTTTTTATTTCACTTGATATCATAGGCTGCAGTGGCTTGCCTGCTTCGCCGAGGAAACCTGTGAAAAGTGCAAGTAATAGGGGGAGCATTGCAGACCCTTCAGCAAAATGTAAAAAATGAATATAACTGTTGTAAGACCTGTCTGTTTTTTTTGGTAAAAATTTATTTTTATCATATTTACTCAATAAATATTCAATTATTGCCCCAGTTTCTGCAATTATTAATTGACCATCTTCAATAACTGGAGATTTACCTAAGGGGTGTATTGCTTTAAGTTCTTCAGGTGCCCTGTTTGTAGTGGTGTCTCTTTGATAGTGCTTTATATTGTAATTTACTTTTAGCTCTTCAAGAAGCCAGAGTATTCTTTGAGAACGTGAATTATTTAGGTGATGAATAGTTATCATAATATTATTTCCAATAATCTGAAATCCAGCTTGCTGGTTTTATGTATTTGTAGATCTTTTTATACCATGGAGAGGGCCAAATTCCTAACAATGCCTCATCTTGATCTGGCTTTCCTGTAAAAGCAACAATCCGTGCATGTTTGGGTAAGTTGGGTTTCTTTAAAAAATTTATTGGCCATTTGGGAATTATATTATGTTTAAAACTTAAGCACCATTCACTTGGCCAAAATACCATGTTAGGTATTACTTTAGATATATATACTTGTTCTATTCTGTAATTATTTAAAATTTTATGTGGGTGAAGATTTATTTTTTCATATATGTGTGAATATTTACCCGATGGGAATCTAAAACACGACGTATTTCCTATGTTTTTCCCGATTTGCGTCCAATTTTCAATTACACAATACTTTCCTGGTTTATAATCAAATAAGTCATCAATATTACCAGTTATTACCAAATCAAGATCGAGAAAAAGAATATCCCCGCTTAGATCTAAAAGTGGATACTTCCACATAGTGAGTTTGCGCCATGGAGTTTCGATATAGTTTTTGGGGAGGTTAATATCTGGAATACTTGTTGTTATAATGTCAGCATCGATACCCTTAGGGTTATCTGTAAAACATACGAGTCTAGTTTTCCTTTTAGTATGCCGCAGAATGCTATGGTATAGACGATTAACAAACTCGGGACCATATCTATCCCCCCATTTCATGCAGATAATTGTTTGCATAATATTACTCTTCAGAGTTCATCATTTTTGTTCTGAGAGATCTGAATTCTGTTCCTTCGTACCAATTGGGCCACATGGTTGAATTAGCCAAATTATAACCAAGTTCGTATAGTATTTCAGAAGTTTGTTTTATGCCAGATAAGTCCCAAGTATCATTATATTCATCGGCTGGTTTGTGGTATCGGTTTTTAATATAATCTTCAGAAAAATCCTCTCCAAATATAAGGCCATAATCCTCATGTTCATTTCCTGGGTCAGCGTAAAGCATCGGAACCCCTTTTTTTGCTAGGCTTATGTGATCTGAGCGATAGTAGTAACCGGCCTCAGGCTTGTCATCTGGAACAATATACATATTCCTACGATCTAAAGTGCTCTCTAGTAAGTCTTCTAATTCAGAGGCTCCGTAACCAATAACTTTCATATCTTTTGTTCTTCCTAATGGAAGCATAGCATCGATGTTTATACCAGCTATAGTGTTTTTGAGAGGTACTAGTGGTTCCTCGGCATAGTAAGCGGACCCTAAAAGACCAGACTCTTCCGCGGTAACAGCTAAAAATAAGGCAGATCTTTCTGGCTGCATGCCGGTCTTAAATGCCTCTGCTATTTCAATAATGGCCGCGGTTCCTGTAGCATTGTCAACGGCGCCATTATAAATCTTATCAGGACCTTCGATTTCTAAATTCATACCAAGGTGGTCCCAATGAGCCATATATAATACGAAATCCTCTGGGTATTTTGAGCCTATTACACCACCAGCCACGTTCCTTGATACTGTCGTTTTAATGTTTTGTTTTAGAGAGGCAGATAATGTCAGTCTTGGAATTGATAGTGCTTTAAAGTTATTTTCTGTCGCATTCGCTTCTAAGTCCTTAAGTTTGAGTCCAGCTTTTAAGAGTAATTCCTCTGCTTTACCGTAAGTCATCCATCCTTCCAGAGCAGTTCTAGATACCCCTTTATCCGGCCTTACAAGATCATATTGCTCTCCAGACCACGAGCCAGATACAACTTGCCAACCATAAGATGCCGGTGCTGTTTTATGAATGATAATAGCTGCTGCTGCACCCTGCCTTGCGGCTTCTTCATATTTATATGTCCACCGGCCATAATACGTCATTGCATTGCCCTTGAAGAGCGTTTCGTCCTGAGTTGCAAAACCTGGATCATTTATGAGAATTAAGACCGTTTTGCCTTTTACTTCAATTTCAGAATAATCGTTCCAATTATATTCAGGAGCATTAATGCCGAAGCCCACAAAGACTAATTCACTACTTTTTATATCTATATTTTCATTTAACCTTTTAGTCCAATAAACTGAATTTTTTTTATCATTTCCATCAAAAACACTTTCCCTATCAAAGTTTATGTTCATTTGAGAGTTGGGCAACAGAGTTTGTGCTGTTAATTCTACAGATTGAAAGTATGATCCATCAGAACCCATGGGTACTAGTCCAATTGAGTTCATTTCATCAGCTATGTATTGCGATGCAGCAATGCCGCCGGGTGTACCAGGTGCTCTTCCCTCAAAATTATCAGACGATAATTCTTTAATCCTTAAGCTTAAGTCTTGTTCTGTTATTTCACCTGAGGAGACGACATCAGAAGTTTCAGTGAGCTTAGAGCAGCCAACAGTTAAAGAAAACATTAAGCTCAGAGTAAGTGTGGTTATAAGGATTTTTATCATTGAATGCCTTTTTCGTTGTAAATTATTATTAACTGACTAATCATATTACAGTAAAACTAAAAGCCTTAAAGCGATTGTCAACTTAGGTAGATATTATGAATTTTTTAAAATTAGCCCTCATCGGATGTTTTTGTATGGCCCTGCCTGCAAGAGCAGAAAGCCTTATGGATGTTTACAAACACCTGCACGCCAACCCTGAGTTATCGAATATGGAAAATGAAACTGCGAATTATCTTGCAGATAAAATGGATAATTTGGGCTTTGAAGTTCATAGAGGTTTTGGCGGTACGGGAGTTGTTTCTGTACTAAAAAATGGCCCAGGAAAAACTATAATGGTGAGAGCGGATATGGATGGTCTGCCTGTTTTAGAGACAACGGGTCTAAGTTTCGCTAGTAAGGTAGTAAAAAAAGATCGTTTTGGAGATTTACATCCGGTCATGCATGCATGTGGACATGATGTACATATGACAACTTTTCTTGGGACTGCCATCGAAATGATAAACAACCAAGATAAATGGTCTGGCACTCTTATAATGATACTTCAGCCTGCTGAGGAGATTAGTCATGGTGCTAAAGACATGTTAAAATACGGTTTATTTGAGAAATTTCCTGTGCCTGAATACAATCTGGCACTTCACGTTAATTCCGCCATGCCGGCTGGGACAGTTGGTATTACATCAGGCTATGCATTAGCTAATGTAGACTCAGTTGATATCACAGTTAAGGGAGTAGGCGGTCACGGTGCATACCCGCAAACAACAAAAGACCCTATAGTTTTAGCTTCGCAAATTGTTCTCGCATTACAAACAATAGTAGCGCGGGAAGTGGATGCTCAAGACTCTGCTGTAGTTACAGTGGGTTCAATTCATGGAGGGGCTAAGCATAATATAATCGGCGAGCAAGTTAAGCTTCAGCTTACAGTTAGGTCATACTCGGATGAAACTCGAAACATGTTGCTAAATTCTATTCGAAGAATTGCTGAAAATATGGGACGTGTTGCTGGTTTGCCAATTGATAAATTGCCAGTTGTTGAGTTACAAAATGAATATACACCGGCAACTTACAATGACCCTAAGTTATCATCTAAAGCAATGAATTTTATGAGTGAAGTAATTGGTAACGAGAATGTTTTATCTACTCCACCAGTCATGGGGGGAGAGGACTTCGGACGCTATGGAAGAACATCTGAAAGGGTGCCGGGTTTGATTTATTGGCTTGGTGCAGCTGATCCTATAGAATTTGAAAATGCCCGAAAAGAGGGCCGGCAAATGCCCTCACTGCATTCACCATTTTTTAAACCAAATTCAACGATAGCTATTCCTGTTGGCGTAAAAACCATGACTAAAACTGTAACCAGTTTGTTTAATGAGTAGTTTTTTCTGGACTTCTGCTCATATGCATTTAATTGCATAACAAAAATCTCTTAAAGGATAGTTTATGTCATTGCCTCCAATACTGCAAAATTTAGAAATTCCTATTGTAGCCGCGCCTATGTTTATTGTATCAGGTCCTGAGCTTGTTATCGCTCAATGCAAAGCTGGTATAGTTGGTTCCTTTCCCGCATTAAATGCAAGGCCAGCTGATGAGCTTGAAAAATGGATAGTCAGAATAAAGTTGGAGTTAGAGCAGTATCAAAAAGATAATCCTGATAAAAAAGTTGCTCCTTTTGCTGTGAACCAAATTTGCCACCCTTCTAATAACCGTTTAGAGCACGATAATGAAGTTTGCAGAAAGCACGAAGTTCCAATTATTATAACTAGCCTTCAGGCAAATCAGGATGTTTATGACTCTACACATAGCTATGGTGGCATCATTTTGCATGATGTGGTTAATATTCGTCATTCTAAAAAAGCTCTATCAATGGGTGCTGATGGTTTAATAGCTGTTTGTTCTGGCGCAGGGGGGCATGCGGGTCGTTTGTCGCCTTTCGCTTTAATTCCTGAAATACGCCAGTTTCACGATGGGCCTTTACTTTTATCAGGTTCGATATCTACGGGGGGTTCAGTCGCAGGTGCTCTGGCTATAGGGGCTGATCTAGCATATATAGGAACACGGTTCATAGCATCTAAAGAAGCAAATGCAGTAGATGGGTACAAACAAGAAATCATTGATAGCTCAGGTGAGGATATAGTTTATTCAAGTTTATTTACTGGAGTTCATGGTAATTACTTAAAAGGTTCTATCGAAAAGGCCGGTTTGGATCCAGCTAATTTGCCAACTGCAGACAAGTCTTCAATGAATTTTGGGTCTAGTGGTAATACGGATGCTAAGGCTTGGAAAGATATATGGGGTGCTGGACAGGGTGTTGGTTCGGTACATAATGCTCCATCAATGCAAGAGATAATAGATATTTTCAAAGTTGAATATGCTGATGCGCAATCCAGAGTTAATATTTAGAACTGCATTTTTTGAATATTAACTGTTGGTTAGTATTCAAAATTACCTTACTAATCGTGAACATTAACATTATAATAATTTTAAATAAAATCGGAGATAAAAATGTCAACAACTCTTCTGGGCTACCTACCTATGCTTATCATGGCTGTTTTGGGTTTAATTCTGGGAAAGATATTATTCTCTCAAAAGCCTGATCAGAGTGCTAAAAGCAATACTTCAAAAAGTGATACCTTAGATGCAGTAGACACTGATGAGACATATGCTCTTGAGTGGAGAAATAGATACCTAGCGGCTCGTGTGAAGTATCTTGAAGAGCGTCTGTCTGAAAAATCATCCCCTAAAGCAAAAGCAGCGGCCAAGCCTAAAGCAAAAGCAGCGGCCAAGCCTAAAGCAAAAGCAGCGGCCAAGCCTAAAGCAAAAGCAGCGGCCAAGCCTAA
>ERZ767114.57-NODE-57-length-87506-cov-6.992119_pt1 | contig 87506 bp, 67 predicted proteins | sample MGYA00374952_ERZ767114 | MGnify/ENA primary metagenome ERZ767114 (study PRJEB28939, sample SAMN06267156) | marine metagenome | isolation source: Columbia River Estuary | place: USA:Columbia River Estuary, USA | collected 2012-05-05 ... | reverse complement strand
AATTCGTAGTTCATAAGGGGTCAACAACAGTATCTATTCCTACACTGTGAGAGGAGAGCCTTTTCTTAGGAGGGTCTCCTCGCCTAGACTCGACGGAGGGGATACTATGGCCAAGAAAGACACCTACCTTGCTTTACTACGCCGAGGTATCGACGAAACAACTGCTCAGCAGTTGGCCGATTCCGGACTGAAGATTGGCGATTTGAAGAAAATCGACAAGGACATGCTCATTGAAAATTACGGCCTAAAAGCCGACATCGCCGATGGTGTGATTTCGATTATCACTGCCGGACCTCAAAGTCACGGAAAAGAACGTTATCTATCGAAAGTTTTGGCACCTGAAAAGAAACAGGAGTCAAAGATTGAGGAAATCAAGTTTCAACGTAAGCAGAAGGACGTACTGACTGAACTTGCTGAGCAAAAAGAGCGACTTAAGATTGCAAAAGTTGAATCGTTCCGAGCCAAGAAACTGATTATGAATCGACTCGGAAAGACCGTCGAACTCATTGTTAAGTTGGAAAACAACCTTCATGACGAGGGTAAGGACGATCAAAAAGTGAAAATCCGCGACCAATTAGAAACTCGAGGTTTGGAAGCTGCTCGTGACCATGAAATGCTCGAACTCGAAGGGACGCCTCAAGACATCGTTGACTTCCGTCGAAAGCACGTACCTGCTCTCATCTTCCACGCTTGCCCTCATTGCGGTGATGAGATGGACCCTCGTCAAGCACGAGACCAAGACCGTCCTGAAGAATGGGCCTTCATGTGTTGGGAATGCGAAACCAGTTTTTCACCTGGACTAGCCAATTTGGTCGAAACTCGTCTCTCCAACGGCTCTCGCATCAACATTGACCCAGATAGGCGACCACGCAACCCTGTCCCACCAAAGCCTGCTTCAATGGACTTGTCGAGCATGAACGAACTCATACGAAAGGATTTGGAAGTCACTGGAGCAACCGCTGACGAGATGACCAAGGCTGTAGAAGAAGGTGGACTCACTGGCGGCCTTATGGACATCAACGATTGGATTGACCAAAAGCTGGCTGCCAAAGACTACATCCAAGCTCAAGAAGACCGGGAAGACTTCATTCTACGCACCGGTGCTGGAGCAACCAAGTTCAACAAGTGGATGAAGAAGGCTGGATTGTATTTCAACAAGCAAACCGGCCGTTGGACGCGCCACAAGGATATGCGCTGAGGTGGTTTTATGTCCGCCAACGCGGTTACCGCTGAAGAAACGCCTGTTGCAGAAGAAGTTCGACCCGTTGTTCGCTTCCTACAAGGTGCAAATCTTTTGGGCCAAACGCCTTTCATTGCTGGAAATACACTGGTTGAACATGCCGAAGATGCTGGTGTGAGAATCCCAACGAATTGCACATCGGGTACCTGCGGAACATGCATGGTCACCCTTCTCTACGGTGACATCCCACTGCCGGAAATTCTTCCGCCTGGCCTTGACGACTATCTTGTTGAAGAATGTGCCCGGCTGGGCTGCATTGGTGTTCCAAACGGCGATGTAGACGTGGATATTCGGCCACCGTTGTAGGGGTTGAATGAATGATTGTTGAATGGATCCGTTCGAATGCGTTCATCATCGTTATTGATTTGGTTGGCCTTTACATCGTCGTTCGCTTCCTTTCATGGAAGATTCGGCACAAGCTAGAGGAAGTTGAACAACGCCAGATATACGCGAATCGGCAAAAGAAAATCAACCGGCAAAACAGCAGTTTAGGCCCCGAAGAGGAATGAAAACATCAACAACGATGAATGTGAGGGCCTCTCATGGCGGAACTGCGTTTACAAACTGCTGCATCTGGTCATATAGCACGTGAGAAATACAACCTAAATACCGTTCAGGAAGCCATTCAAGAGCAAGGGTTAGCGTGGCTCGATATCTTACGCCCTGATGATGAAGTCCGACAATTTCTTCTTGAAAAAATGAAGTTTGACGAACTCGCTGTTGAAGACGTTTTTGGGCACGCAGATACAACCGCTCAGAAGTTCACGAATCATCGCTTCATCGTCATCAATGCTCGTGATGCAGACAACCAGCTGGATACTGAACCTGTCGCTATTTTCATCAAGGAAAATCTCATCATCACTGTTCGGCACTACAGTATCCCGGCATTGAAGAAGTTTAGACTTCGATTCAAGAAGGCAGACGAAGAAGACCTCGCACTCGGAATTGATTTCCTGCTCTATGAGCTGCTCGATTCTATTGCAGACGACTGGACGCCCATTTTGAATTCATACTCTCGCCAACTGGATCAACTCGAATTCCAAGTCTTCGACCCATCCCAAAAATACGACAACATTCTCGAAAGTCTGCACGATTTGAAGCGCTATCTGCGTGAAGCAAGCAAATCGATTGAGTCGTTGAATACCGTCACAATGCGGTTACTAAAACCAAATGAACGGTTAATCGGGTCGGGTGCTGAGCGCTATTTCTCTGACCTCCACCAACTATCGGTGGCGTTGGTTAAGCGAGCAAGCAATTACTCGTCGGGTGCTACCTCAGCCCGCGATTCCTACCTCAGTAACATCAGCATGCAATTAGCTGAATCGAATGCACAACTCACCGAAGTGATGACGACGCTGACCATCATTGGTGCAATCATGCTGCCGTTGACATTGATTGCAGGAATATTCGGAATGAACAACGAGGACCTACCGCTCAACCAAGTTGGCGGTTTCTGGGGAATCATCGCCATCATGTTGGCATTTGCTTGCTTCATGCTGACCTTCTTCTGGCGTCGCGGTTGGTTGAAGACCTACGAAGACTGAGCGCGAGTGTTCAAGAACCGTGGACACTTCTATGATACTATGACCGGGAGTGGACAAGTCACAACTGGTCCATTACCCATTGGACAATTCGCACAGTTGGTCAAAAGAACCGTCGCTCACGACCCTTTGTTTCGGAATCAAGCGCTGAAAGGTGAGGTGACTCAATGGAAACAATATGCGAGCGGTCATACTTATTTCTCACTTCGAGATGAAGACGGTCAAATGAGTGCAGTGATTTGGAAAGGGAAATGCTCCATCGATCCAAGCATCAAAGAAGGAAGCGAAGTCGTCGTCATTGCTACACTGGATCTCTATGTCAAGCGCGGAAATATTCAGTTGGTTGTTCAACGGATTGAGCCGGTCAATGTGCTTGGAGAATTGGAAAAAGCAAAACGTCAACTTATTGAAAAACTAAGCCAAGAAGGGGAATTGGACCGTGTCCGTCATCGCATTCCAGCGGTTCCAAAACATATCGCCATCGTGACTGGAGCTGGTTCAGCAGCACTTTCCGACATGCACCGGCTCATAGATAATCGGTGGCCTGGGATGCGACGAACCGTGATTGGAGTGTTGGTCCAAGGCCCAAAAGCCCCTCAACAAATTGTTCGTGGTTTGGCCGCAACTCGCGCCTTGACAAATGTGGAAGTTGCCAATCAGCGTGGCGAGCCACCCGTGGATTTGGTCATCGTCGGGAGAGGAGGCGGTTCTCCTGAAGACTTGTGGGCGTTCAACTTAGAGCCAGTTGCACGTGCGATTTTAGCAAGTCCGGTGCCAGTGGTATCCGCAGTTGGGCATGAATCGGATGTTCTGGTATCCGATTTGGTGGCAGACCTACGGGCATCAACGCCGTCAGACGCAATCGAACGGGTTGTCCCTTCGCGTAATGAAATCGAGTTTCTCCTCGATGAGATGGACGAGCGGCTCAAGGTCGCCTCTCGCCGACAACTTATCGATTGTCGACAAAAAATCACTGTCCTGCATTCACGGTTACGAGTAGCTCCGCTTGCCGGACTGAACCGCGCCAAAGGCGAAATGATGAGAATGGCTTCACGAATTGAGAGAGCGACCCGTCAAACGCTGAATACCCAATCCAACATCTTAGCGCGTTGCGAAGCGTCTCTTGCTGCTGTCCATCCGCAACGCGTCCTCGAAAGAGGCTATTCAATGACACAAACGGCTGAAGGTTCGGTCCTCAGCAGCGTTGATGGGTTACAAACCGGACAAGACATCGTTCTCCACTTTGCGGACGGCTCTGCCGATGCGCAAATTATCAAAACACAGAAAGTAGAGGGAACAAAATGAGTGAAGAAAAACCAACATACACCGAAGCAGCACTACGATTAGAAGCAATTGTATCAACCCTCGAACGAGGAGGAATGGGCTTAGATGAGACTTTGAAACTGTACGAGGAAGGTGCTGAATTACTCAAACTTTGTAAATCTGAGTTAGCAGAAGCAGAAGGGAAACTCAACGAACTGCAATTGGATGAAATTGAATCCGAACTTCAATCGGAAAAACAGTAATGGAAGGAGCCTATAGCCTAGTGAGGGAGAGCGATGAAGCCAAAGAAAATCCAGGCAATACAACGTCGGTTAACGCGCCTCATTGGAACATGGAAAGACCCCCACACTGAACAAAACCTTTCCGAGACAAACCAGATTCAGGGTCTTGAAGTCACTGAGAATGGCAGCGTAAACATTGCCGTAATTCCGGAACGACCGCATTGTCCGTGTTGTTTGTTTGATTTACGTGACTTACGACAAAAAATTGCGAAGATCAAAGGCGTCACATCGGTCGAATTGGTCGTCACTGGAGTGCCTGCTGCTGAGCGCTGGACGCGAGTTCTCAATCCGGAATGACCCGCGCTTTAAGCACAAAATATGCCGGTAGCGACCAGCCAAGAACAGCCACAAACCAGGCGATGAGTGAGCCGGCATAAACACCCCATTCCGGAAGGGAGTACATTGCAACCATGGCGTACACCGCCACGCTGACTCCGCCTAATGCCATTGGTCCGGCTGCGCCGCGTGGAACGGTCGGACCTTGTGAGAGCCAAAGAGCGACCATGCTGGTAAGGAAAATTGCCGGAAACACGGCGGCTAATCCGGCGATGAAAGGTTGCCCTTGTGAAGAGAGCCACACTGCTGCACCAATGGCTGCTGCTGCTGCACTCCCACGAAGAATCAAAACCAAGAACGCCACAGGTTCGCTTCCTTTCGGCGCTTCACGAACATTCCAATTCATTCGTACGGCCAAACCAATGATTAGAATGAGGCCAAGAGTCGCCATACTCCATGAAGTAACGCCTAATTCCAAGGCATATTCAACCCCATACAGCATCAACATTCCACAGATAAACCAAGCGGCTAAGGCACCAAGAGCAGTGGTAAGAAGGGGGGATTTGGAATGTTCTAATCGAGGGGGGAGGTAAATCCACACGCTCAAGAAAATACCGTTGATGAGCATCCCCAGCGGCATGATGGCAAGACTTTGTGTGAACAGAACTTCATCGCCTGCAAGATAAATGCCTGCTGCAGCAGGAAGTATGGTTGAAGGCATCGTGCCAAGAATGCCGCCAGTAAGACCTCCCCATCGTTCGATAGCAAGCGTAACCAATACCGCAATGCAACCTGCTAAGAAAGCAGAAACGAGCACGGATGTTGACAGCATAACCGCGCCCCAAAATTGATTCAAGCAAACGGATCAAGATGTACGATTTGGTCAACATCAATCCGTTTATACCCGCGCTCACGAGCATTTTCTGCGGCTTTGGAAAGCATTGCCCTCATCCACCCCAGCGACATCAATGTCTGCAATTTAGTGATTGACTCAATAAAGTGAACTGGGTTTCCTCCGAACTGGGTATTGCTGCGAATATCTGATTCAAGTTGTTCAACGACCATGTAATAGGTTTCAATCAGTTCTTCTACCGCATCCTTCGTCACTGGCATCTTAGCATGCGTTTTCGCCAATGAAAGAAGTGAAGATTCGGTCAGAATGCCACCGCCTTGGCTGATCACAAATTCTTCAGTTTGTGCGACTTCAGAAAAAGATTCTTCGTCGTCCGAATCACTGCTCATGTCCATGCCCGCAACTGCCATTTCGAGGTGTCGAGGCTTGATGGTTGCCACACGGTCTTTTTCAGCAGCAACTTCAGCGTGATATACCAACTTGGAAAGGTACGTCTCTACTTGGGAAATACCGGCTTGAACTGCCGCTGAACCTACGGATTCAACCGCTTTGATTTCATCAATCATCAATTCACGGGTACGGTTGTAATTCAAACGGGTTCGAAACGGGTCGTCAAGCGTCTTGCGTTCAGGATCTTGGGAGAGAGTCGCAGACTCCATCTCAGGAACAAAGCGGCGAATTTCGGCACATGCTAATTCAACGAGACGTTCCTTCACAGCGCCAGCAAGTCGCATTTCAGTAAAATTTGAGGCAACAGCTCCTATGTGACCGGTCGAGTAAGGCTTTGCCATATCCCCATCACAGCGCAGACGTAACTTGAACACTATGGTTGATTTTTTTGCTTACTCAACCATGCCGTCATCTCGACCCATCGCTTGAGAAATCTCCCATGCATGCAAGCATTCGTGACCTCCCAGAAAGCCCCCTGCTTCACGGCTTGGGCCGATAAACTCGGATGCGCAAAATTGACAAAATACACTCACAATTGGTTCATTGTAGTATGTGCCGTTCGGAGTTTTTCTGATTGGAATACGTTTTCCAACGTCTTCATGGGTCCAGCCTTCTGTCTTTTCACAGATGTCGTCATCTTTCTGTTCTTGTTCCATCGTTACCACTCCGTCAACCAAGGCCATGCACCACCGGCAGTTACCGGTCTCATACCTTCTTCGTCTCGAATCCACGTATCTTCACTGCCGATACTGCCTTCTTCGTAGACGACTTTCGGCTCGATCGCCATCGCCCCACCAACCGGTAAAGGTCGGTCGAAACCTGAAGCGACAACTGGAGATTCGTCCAATTGCAGACCAACTGAATGGCCAAGGAAGCGACTTTGGTCAGGGTTCATGCCCATGAGATTGTCTTGGTAGCCAAGTTCAACTGCCAAAGCATAGGCTTCATCCCAAGCAGCCTCACATGATTCGCCTCGGTCAAGGACATCAACAACTGAATCCTTGACAGCGACCATGTCCTCGAGGCGCTGAAGCCATAGTTCAGAAAGCGAACCTGCCACAAACATTCGAGTCATGTCGACAATGTATCCTCTATGCGCATGAACCAAGTCGACCAAGACCGGTTCATTCGGTTTAATTCGATGGAAACCTGAACCCATTCCCGCTAAGGGATGAGCACCCGTCCCTCCAATGGCTGAATCAAAAAATGAAGGGATGCCACCGGCACGGCCCGTGACAATAACACCGCGGTCGCATTGAAGGGGGAAACGACGCATCTGTACGCTGCCGCCAAACCCTTCGGAACGACTCACTGCTTCGGCAGCCGCTACCAATTCCAGTTCCGTGATGCCTTCTCCACCGACTGCTTCAACCGCTTCAAACATTCGAAGTTGGACGTCTGCTGCTGCATCCATTTGTTCAATTTCCCATTGAGATTTGACTTCTCTCTGGCCGTGGATGATACTTGTCACATCAGGACAAGTTCCAAGTTCGACGAATATGTTAGCAAAACGTTGCGCAAACGTTGCAGGAACTTCTCCGTACTGCAACCCCGGTGCTGAGACGACTCCACGTTGGCGGAGTGTATCGACCAGTTCAGCCGAACGGGGGAAAGAGACCACTTCATGCGGCGCATCAGTGCCGCCGCCTTCAAACAGCGCTCGTTGCAGTGAACGGCGAACGAAAAGAATCGAGCGCTTTTCTTCAGCAGCAAGAGATGGAATATACATTGATGCGTTTTGGCGCCCACCTGCGTAGTAGTAGAGGTCAACAGGGTGCTGAATGAACGCACCAGGGATTCCTGCCGCAGCAAGTAATTCTCCAAGGCGATGTTGACGAGCAGCCAATTCCGATACTGGAACCCTCCAGTCATCACCGTCGGGGCCGACCAAGTCAGCCTCTTTCCATCCAGTCATGGTTCAATGGTGAAGGCGACCGTTCAAAACGGCATCGCTCAAACTTCGATTTCAGGGGCAGTCCAAGCCTCTGTTTCGTCGACTCTTTTTTGTGCTATAGCACAGTATTCTTCTGACAAATCAATACCGACGAAGGTGCGTCCAGTCATCTTTGCTGCAACACAAGTCGAACCTGAACCGTTGAACGGGTCGAGTACGACATCACCGGCAAACGAATACATCTCAATGCAGCGTTTAGGCAGTTCCACTGGGAACGGTGCAGGGTGGTTGACTCTCGATGCCCGCTCCGTCGCAAACGACCAAATCGATTTGGTATGTTGGATGAAATCATCCCGAGGAATGGTATCGATGCGTCCGTCCGAGCGTTCCGACTTGTCTCGCGGAAGTTTGTAATTTCCCTTTGAAAAAACGAGCAGATATTCATGCACATCTCGCAAGCATGGATTGCTTGCTGACTGGAAAGAACCCCAAGCGCATGAGGAGCCTGCACTCGCTGATTTATCCCAGATAATTTCACCACGCATCAAGAAACCCAATTGGTTCATCATGATGTTGATGTGGCTTGAGAGAGGAATGTAGGGTTTTCGCCCAAGATTTGCAACATTGACAACCATTCGCCCACCGGGAGTGAGGACCCGATAACATTCCGCAAAAACATCGTACAGCATCTCCAAGTATTCACTCAAAGAGAGATCTTCATCGTATGCTTTACTGGCGTTGTATGGAGGGGATGTTACGACAAGATGAACGCAATTATCCGGTAGAGAAAGGTTACGTGAATCACCTTCAATCACTGAATTGGCAAGCGTCGGTGGAAGTTCTTGCGGTTCACCGACCTCACGGCTTGAAACGATGCCGTCGTACATCCGACTGCCGTAATACACTGAGGCATCGTGTCCTTCTCTCTTTGATACGCCGAAAGAAGATGTACTCGTCTTGGCTCGACGGCGAGGCCCTTTGAGAGTTTCATCCTCTTCGGGTGCTTCTCGCGCCATCTTTTGTCAGCGGTCTTAGCGGCTATATCACCTTTCGCGCCATCCGGCTGTGTGAGACGCGCGATTGCCAAGGAAATTGGAACGGCCGAACACCTTGTTGACCCATTGCAATGAAAAACCGTGAGCGCTTGGACGGTTCAATGGCGAGTGTTCTAACTCTCGACAATGTCAACGTCAACAACAAGACTGTGCTTGTTCGTGTCGACATCAATTGTCCGCTTCGCCCTGACACCAAAGCCTTCCTCGATACCACGCGTATCAAAGCCATTGTTCCGACTTTGAACCGACTCAAGCATGCAAAGGTGGTCCTCCTCGCGCATCAATCTCGCCCAGGAAAGAACGATTTCACTTCGACTCTTGGCCATTCCCGAGAACTGGGCCGTATCCTCGGTCGGCCAATCAAATGGGTCGACGATCTTGCCGGTGAAAAGGCAATGCTCGCCATCGAAGCAATGAAAGTTGGAGATATTCTCATGCTCAACAATGTGCGAATGTACAATGAAGAAGTCAATACCAAAGGAGGGTTTGAAGCCCATGCCGACACGGCAATGGTTCAAAATCTAGCCAGTGTGGCTGACCTCTTTGTTTACGACGCCTTTGCCTGCGCACACCGTAGTACACCCTCTGGTGTCGGCTTCACTCACTTAATTCCGTGCGTGGCTGGAGAGTTGATGAAGAATGAAATCAACAAATTAGACCGAGCACTGGAAAACCCCGCTCGTCCGTGCCTGGCCGTACTTGGTGGAATCAAAGTCGATGACTCAATCTTGGTCGCTGACAATATGTTACGTAACGGCATTTGTGATGAATTATGGCCGACTGGAGGTGTTGCTAATCTGTTCCTCGAACTCTCTGGATTCAACATCGGTTCGGTAAATCATGATTTTCTGGTCAATGAACTGGGTAAAAATTGGCATCAAACCGTTGAAACAGCCAAGTCCTTGCTAGCTGATTTCAACGATAAAATTCACCTTCCTATTGATGTGGCTGCCAACATCGAAGACAACCGTGTCGACCTTTCAGTCAACGAACTACCGATTGAAGCACCCATTTTCGACCTTGGTCTTCAATCCATTCGTAAACTTTCAGCAGCCATCAAGTCAGCCGGAACGATTCATCTTAACGGCCCTGCAGGAGTTTTCGAGTTGGATGATTTCGCACTTGGTACAGTGGAGATGTTGAATGCTTGTGCCGAATCCAACGGCTATGTCGTTGTTGGTGGAGGACACACATCGACGCTCATTGTCAAACACGGATTGCGAGACAAAATGGGACACTTATCGACCGGAGGAGGAGCGTGTTTGGATTACATTGCAGGAAAGAACCTCCCTGCCGTAGCCAGCCTTGAAGCAAGCGCTAAAGCTTTCACGCTCAACATCCAAAGCGTCGTGGACCAATAGAGGAGCCACTGGGGAGGTTCGAACTCCCGACCTCCTGATTACGAATCAGGTGCTATACCAGCTAAGCCACAGTGGCGCAGACCGTCGGCAGCGTCAATGAGAGATAAGGCAAACGGTTGAAAGCGTTCATGAGGGTTGAGGCGAACCCGTCTGCATGGCCGAGGACATGAGCGTGAGGTATCGCAACGCGATATTGTACGATGAAAGCGGTCGTAAGCATGTTGGAGATGTATTGCTCAACAAAGACGGGAGTTACGCTCCCTCGATGGGGGATGAGGATGTTCAAGCAGACCTCGACGGGACCAACCGTCTCATCACTCGCAGCCTTCAAAATTGGCACACTCATTTGGCAATGCAACTGAATGCCCGAGACTTCAGCGATGGTTTTCCACTGCATCGATGGCTGAATGAAGCCATTTTCCCTACCGAAGCCAAATTGAACCCGGAATACGTTCGTGTTGGGGCACAAGCCGCAGCAGCTGAAATGATTCGGACAGGCTCTTCATTCGCTGCAGACATGTATTTTTATCCCGCAGTAACTGGGAAAGTACTCGGTGATGCTGGACTTCGTGGTTTGGTTGGAGGGCCGGTCAGTGATGCTGCTCTTCCTTCACACCCAGATGCTGCCTCTGCACTTGACGAAATGGACAGTATTCTCAAAACACAAAACCCCGAGGATAAAATCCAGTATGCGATTGCAACCCATTCAGTGTATCTGTGCAGCGAAGAAACCTTGCGTAGAGCATCGGAATTGGCTGAGAAGCGAAATGCAAGGCTACACATTCACGTCAGTGAAACACGAAAAGAGATTTCAGATTGCCATGATAAAACGGGGTACTATCCAGTTGAATATCTCAACAGTCTGGACTTTTTCAAACCGGGAACTGTGTGTGCTCACGCTTCATGGGTAAAGAAAAACGAAATTCGGATGCTCGCCGAACATCAAGTCACAGCGGTGCACTGCCCATCATCGAACATGAAAATTGCTTGCGGGGGAACGATGTCGTATCCCGCCTACAAAGAAGCAGGCGTAGATGTTCGCATCGGGACTGACGGGGCAGCATCTTCTGGAAGTGGTCTCGACATGCTTGCAGAAGCACGCCTAGCGGCCTTGGTACAACGTCACGACCATTGGGATGCGACACTCCTACCGGCAAATGAAGTCTTTTCCATGGCAACCAAAGGCAGTTCCGATTGGGCTGTCTGGAACCTTGATGACGTTCGAATGCGACCAGTTGGACGCAGTGGAAATCGCCATCTGGCAAACCTCGTATTCAACGGTGCAGAATGCCTCGACCTTTGGGTTGATGGCCAGGGCGTGCGCCTTGATGGTAAGACGCAAACCTTGGATGAGCACACGGCTTGGAATGAATTAGACAATGCGGTCCAATCGTACTATGAAGGCGTAGAATGATTACTTCATTCGCGAGAGGCCAATGCCTCCGATTCCGGTTAAGAAACTAAACAGGTAGGTTGCGGCACCTGCTGACAACTTCACTTCATAATCAATCGAAAGATCGGTACCGGCAGGAAGCGTTCCTGATTTCGTGCCAATGCCTGCATAGAATTCTCCGCCAGATACGCGCCATTCTAATCCATCGTCCCCGTCAGTAGCTGTTGCCTCATACCCAGTATCACCGTATTGACAGGTTTGGCTGTCGGATGTTGATTGAAGGAAAGCTCCGCCATTTGCCCGAATGCCGTCGCATTGTGATTTCTTTTTCTCGTCAGCAATAACCATGAAAATATCATCACGGTCCCATTTCACAGTGGTGTCTGCTGTTATGAAGAGCGATGCTGGATTTCCAGGCAGTGCCTCATCGGAAAAAAACACGTATCCCTCGATGTTTGGAGTTGGTACATCGTCAATTTGTCCTTCAACAGTATAACCAACCGTACCACCTGCAATGAGGAGTACTGCAAGACCAGATAATACGTAACCAATCAGTGTCTTCAAACCCATAGAATCAACTCACATTTGGAAGAAAGCCAGCGCAAGAATCACGTAACACGCCAAAAGCATAGTCCCCTCAAGCCAATTGGATTTTCCATCACTCAGTATTGAATTGGCAACGAGTACAGAGATAAACGTCGCTGCTGTTTCAAGCAGGCCGAATTCGAGAGTGAGGTTAACGCCCAATACCCATGCAAACAGCACCATTATCGGAGCTACGAAGAGGGCGATTTGAACACTGCTACCGATGGCAATTGCAATCGAAAGATCCATTTTGTCTTTACCGGCAACCAACACTGCAGTGAAGTGCTCAGCCGCGTTACCAAAGAACGGTAGCAATATAACGCCGATGAAAAGTTCCGGTAAATGCCACTTCTCTACAGCGACTTCAAGGCTGTGGACCAAGATGTGAGCCATCCAACCAACAAGAATGGTAGAGAGTATCAGGAGAATCCAAGCATCCTTGATGGTCATTTGCGGGTCTTCATGCGAACCATGCCCAGCCTCAGCCGCAAACACATCAACGTGCGTCTTCAATTGGAACAGAAGCGCTAAGCCATAGATAACGAGCAGAACTACTGCTGCATAATGTGAAAGTTGAGCCACATCACCAAGAGTGCCTCCAGAGTGATGCACTGCACTTGGTATGATGAGAGCAACAATTGCGAGCAACAGTAGCGAACCATTCATCTGTCCCGCGTCTTGATTGAACAATTGGATTTTATGATTCACTCCACCCCAAACCATTGCAAGACCCAGTACCAGCAGAAGGTTTCCAAGTATCGAGCCTATCAACGAGGCTTGAGTCACTGTAATCATCGTTTCAGCGATTTCATCGTTCTTCGAAGCAGCGTAGAGAGCAAGACCTGCGATAATCATCTCAACAGCATTACCAAAGGTCGCATTGAGTAAACCTCCAACGGCCTCCCCGGTTCGCAGAGCAATTTCCTCAGTCGCTTTACCCATGAGAAAAGCAAGTGGCATTATCGCGACCATAGAGAAGATAAACGCAAGCCCACCTTGATGCGTAAAATTCGCATACAAGGCGACTGGAATGGCAAGCAAGAGAACATTCAATTTGTTCTTTCGAGGGTCAAACGAACTCACCAGGCTATGCATCACTTCTTCGGCCTCTTCAGCCAAATGCTCTCCAATCTCGGCGGTTTTTGATTCCGTCATGTCCACTTCGAAGGAGCATCAGCCCTTGACTTCACCGCTTGATTTGACTCAGTCTTCGCTCTTTTTGCGTCCAACCGCTCTGCGCTTGGGTGCTTTACGAGGAGCTGCTCGGCGGCCAACAGCACGCTTCTTGGTGACGGGCTTTTCTTCGACGACTTCTTCTTCTTCATCGTCGTCATCGTACGCACCCCAATCAATGCCATCATCATCGTCGTCTTCTTCGGCAACAATTTCTGGAACATCCTTCTTCCGTCGTGTCTTACGGGCAATGACGTTCACAGCGAATGGGTCATCTTCTGGCTCGGGTTCAGATTCAGCCTCTGGTTCAACAGATTTTTCTTCCGTTTTTACACTTGTATCGGTGACCGCACCCATATCCAAATCTTGTGAAGTTCCAATAAATTCAGACATCCAGTCTTCGTCTTCGTCTTCCTCATCCCCACCCTTCTTCTTCTTCTTAGGGCCGCTCATACTGGTGCTGATGACCATCGTCATGACGATCAAAGAGAGCACAAATATTCCAGAAAGCATCCAAACCAAAATGTACGGCGGGTCGGTCATGGACGGTTCGATAATAACAGGCTCTGGCTCTGGTTTGAGCGATTCAACATAATTGCAGGAGGTTGTTCCGTCAATTCTGTTACGGCATTCATCAACAACGAAAATGACGCTTGTTGACCTTTCATTTCCTGCGGAGTCAACCGCACGAACAAACACGGCGTGTTGCCCTGGCAGGAAATTACCTGCCGAGAACTCCAAATCCAAAACCAACGAACTGTTATCGCCGTCAAGGTTGGTGACTTCTGAGGCTTCAGTCCACGGGGTCGAAATGGATTGACCAGTTCCATAGTTGTAGGTAAACTTGTACTGGAACGAGTCGATTCGAACATCGTCTTCCGCACCGGCAAGAACTTGCACATTGTTTCCATACAGATACTTCGATTCACTGTCTGAGAACGAGGATGGTGAATAAATGACGACTGATGGTGCGACTGCATCTACGGCGCGGTCGGTCCATTGCTGAGATGCTTGATTGTTCGCCAAATCTTCCATGTGAACTTCGAAAACCATGTCGCCTGCAATTGTGGTAGAGGTAATGAAAAAGTCAAGTTCGTAGACGGGTCCGCGGTCTGGATTGCCGGCGTTCTCTTGAATGAGAGCCATTTCTCTTTCTCCACCAGAGAGGTCACCGCCACCGAGTGTGGTAATGTTGATCATCGGATTGACATCGAGATACTCATCAAACTCAATTTGTACTTTGTAATCGCCAGCAATCAATGACGGGCTGGTAAACGCTTCATTGTCTTCGTTAATCAAGACCAGAGATGCTTGAGGCGCTTTGGTGTCTTCTGTTACCTTGATGGCGTTTGAATTCAGGCCAGAATAGGTTTCAGTGTCTGTATTGCCCCATTTATCAGCGACCATGACAGCGTACCAAACTTCTCGGTCGACATCGTTTGGAATGTCGATTTGTCGGAAGAAGGTGTTCGCTTCTGAAGTTCCAGCTTCGATGTTGTCAATAGCGAGTTCCCAGCCGTCTTCTGTGACGGAGCTGATTTCACTTTCATCCTCTCCAAACGGTTCGCCGTAATGACGCCATACTTGGTAGACTTCATCGGATTCGTCGCTGTTGAACCACTCGAGTGTGACCTTGTTCAGATAACCAATGGATTGGACTTCCTTCATGCTGGCTCGAAGAGGCGCTGTTGTGTCCTCTTCGTTTCCTTCTGCAATTTGGAAGTAATTTTGATTGAGTCTTTTGTCCATGTATGTCCCAGACAGGTGCCCGTAAAGTGCCTCGGTCGTCACAAAGTAGTACGGACGAGATACGAGAAGGCCGTCGGAGAGTTCGACGTCAAAGTAACCAATACCGTCGCTCACGGAGCCGAGCCACTGTAATGACCCGTTGAATGTAGCCCACTCGCCACCAGTTACTTTCCAACCGGCTTTGTAAACGTGGTATTGTTCGCCTTCAACCCCAAGTTGATCCGTCCAAGATACGCGTGTCGTCTTGTTGCCGATAAACTCAGCATGAACGTTGGTAGGTTCAGCAATCCAAGGGCTAAATGCATCCTCTAAAATTGCATCTGAGCAGGCGTTGAAGGTGACGTTGGTATCCATAACTCCGTACATATCAACGGTTGCTACGCAATAGTAAGCGTTGCCAAGTCGGCCCGTTGGTACTTCATAATCGAACGATTCAACACCTTCAGAAATGGTGCCAAGCAGTTGAACATCGGAACGAAGAATGCTTGAGAACGCGGCACCAGACATGTAAATCCGATAGGATTCTCCAACCTCACCTGTTACATCAGACCAGGCTATCGTGGTCGTTCCGCCGCCGTTGGTGGGTTCAGCGTTGAACTGAGCATACATCGAACTCACTTGTTCAGGCGGCATATTGTCTTCCATAACCGGTGAAGTCATGGCGTTGTTCGATAGGAAGCGTGCATCAAGGTAGTCCGCTCCAGGAGCGGTCCAATTTGGCAGATTGTAGGTCACTGAATAGTAAGCATCTCTGTCCGTGCTTTGTGGCACATCGATGAGAATTGAAGAAGTTCCAGCAGGCAGAGTTGCAACTGGGGACTCTGATAACAACATGTTTGCACCGTTTGAACGCGTCACAGGGTACGACGTGCGGTAGAGGAGAATTTGGTAAGCATCGTCTCCAGTCTCTGGAAGGATTGGGAAAATTTCGTTGTAATTGATCCATTGAACGGTCGACTGACTTGTGTCTGGGTCGAATGAGCCGAAGATGTTGTACGGCGTTCGAATCGGAGTCGTCTGTTCGAGAATTGGTTCGGCGATGAGGGAGGCGTTTTCGTCAAGGTCCGTGAGTTCGTTTCCGTCGCCAAGTGTTGTCGTAATGGCGTAGTAAAATGATTCGTTGACACCAGGAGACACGAGGAAGGAGACAGAGTGTTGAGCGACGGTGCCATTGATTCCACGGCATTTGAAAGCGTCGTTTTGAACTTCTGCAGAGGAGCAGGCGACGATTCCGGATTCAAACGGAATGAGACCACCAATGGAGGATTGGTCAATGACTTCACTTGAACGGTAGACGTTGTATGTTGCAGAGAAAAGCCCTTGCAAAACTGAACCATCAATGTCGATGTTGCGCCATGTAACCGTAGTTGTTTCTGAGGCAGGGTCGAAGACTGCGCTGATGTCTTGAGCTTGTAGATTGCTTGGATTACCGAGATCTTCCGCTGAGACGTTGCTCATTGGCACTAAAGCAAGAAGCATACACATCACAAGGAAAATCGCTTTTCTCTTGCCTTCTTTACCGAGCAGTTCGACCGTCATCAATTCACTTGTCGCATGCGACGGTTAAGAGCATGTCGCATATTTAACCGCTAAAATTGGTATTCATCACACCCCTACGGGGTGACGAAGTTACGATTCATTCCTGTTCAGAAGGTTGGTTCGGTTGAGGCAAAGGGTCTTCTGAATCAATACGGGTAATTTCACTGTGTGCTTGTTGGAAACGCACAAGGAATGTCCACAATCCTCCGAAAGCGGAAATCAAGACAACAATGCTCAGAGGAGTGATTGGGATGTGATCAAGTACGCCAGGTAACGTTCCAAAATCACCAATATCTGCATAGATAAAAACAGCGGTAAGGAAAATTCCCAAAATCGTGACAACGGTGCGGTCTGCTCTCGAAAAACCACGATAATTGCGAGAGCCAGCAACTGCTTGCGCTTGCGTGCCCATGTATGAGCCAAGAAGAGTCAGCCAAGCCGCTACAAGTCCGATGGTGATGTCGCCAACGAAAACGGAACCCGCAATGCACAGCAACCAAATGGCGTCGAGAAGCCGATCAAATGTATGGTCAAGATAATCTCCCCAACGGCTTACTTTACCGAATTTACGAGCAAGAGGTCCGTCCAAACCATCCATAGCCATGGCCAGTATCATCAACAACCCGCCCCCGAACAACATGTTTGCGCCATAGGTCGTCTCATCAGCAGTCAACACGGCCAAACCGCCGAGTATGCCTACTGGTAAAGCAACCCATGTTACAGTGGATGGTTTAACGTTCTCAAGAGCGTCTAAAAGTGGATTCAGAATACCTTCCCAAGTGTCTCTCAATTTTTCTAACGCCATGGTGCTCATTCCTGTTGCCGAAGCGGGGGGGTGTTTGTTGTTGCGGTTATCAAAACACAAAAACAGCGTGTTACAACCAGTTCATGGCGTTCGAAGCAGCATCTTTGAGTGAGGCTGATGGTGTACCTTCATCCATCCACTGAACAATGCTTTCAAGCAATTCTTCGATTGAGGAAGCGGTTGTATCAAGTTCCAATATGGGCACTTCTATCTCAAATTCAAGCAGTTCTGACCATGTGCCAGATAGCATTTCCCACTCCACGTTGGCGTTGATTTTCTCCGGTGAATACGGGCGCTGTTCAAGCCGTTCACGGATTTTTTCAGGGTTACATCGCAAAAGCACGATGGCATCAACATCAAGTAAATGGGAGAGATGGCCATCGACAAAACAGGTCTCAGTATCATTCGGAACCCATGTCTCTGAAAGTTTGTGAATGTCCAACGGTGCAGAACCGTCGTTCTGGTCAACCGGTCCTAAGCAACCGTTTTGTTCGGCCAGTTCCTGAAGCGAAACCACTGTGTAGAGTTCACTCAATGACTCGCAAATCGTCGTTTTCCCAGTCCCGGGAGTTCCGGCCACTGCAATGCATAAGTTGTCTTCCACAGCAATGCCCGTACCCACCAACACATAAAGGAAAAAGGAGGAAATACTGCAAAGAAGGCGTTCTCGATGGCTTTCGTTACGAGCGAAACAGGGAAAGGCATGATAGGTCATCACCTGCAGCGGTGATTATTGCCATGTTTGGAATGAATGACCCTGCACAAACCTTGCTCCAACTAGAGCGATATGTGGCTGATGGTCGAATGGAAATGTCCGAAGTCATGGCCATCGAGTTCACAGATATGTTCCTCACACAAAAGAAGAGAGATGCCGATTCTCAAATCATGCTGGTCAAGGGTCTTCGAATTCTATGCGATATTTTCCTTGCTCGAAACAAAGCCAAACGAGGAATTTCAACCGTTAAAATTCTCCATCGCGAACGGAAGAAATTAGTCCGGATGCTTAGCAAAGGCGCCCCTCAACTGTTGGAAAAAATGACGCCTGCTGCAGAAGATTTTCGTCGTGCCGGGAAGTTATTCGCTCATGCTGGCAAAAGCAGTGCAGCAATGAAAGCCTTCACTCAATGTGAAAAGAAATCACCGGGGCACGTTGCTGCTGCACTGGAAGCATGCCAGGTGATTCCAGACCAAAAGAAACTCATTCAGCGATTGGTCGACATTGTCGCCAACTCAGGCCATGTCATCATGTATGAAGGCGTATTCTACTTACAACCGGACGCATCACCAATGGCGAAAACTGAAGAAATAATGGCAGTCCTCCATACTGCAATTGAGAAGCAAATAGGTCCGACCGACGCTTGTCAAAAGCAAATTGAACGAATCAGTGGAGAGCGCCTTGCCATTGAGCGAGGAGATGCTGCAGCAAACGCTCGCTTGCAAGCAGCAATGGATCTGCTCAAACCTCAACACGACTACTATGAGTACTGAGAGTGGTAACGAGAGATGGATTTGAACCATCGATCTCCGGGTTATGAGCCCGACGGGATATCCAGACTACCCCACCTCGTTATACCCAAGGCTGAAACCCTCCCGTTCTTCAATGCACCGATTAACTACGATTGAACTGCAGTACCGAAAAAAATCCTCTTTGTACAATAAATACGCGTTGTTTCAACACTGCATTGATGAAGATGAAGCGTTTGTCTATGCATATGCGAGCAGGGCGTACAGTACCAGTCATCATGTGCTCATTGCTCCTAATGGCCTCCATTTCGGGTTGTCTGAGCTCAGATGAAGAACCCAAAAAAAGCAGTGCGATTGAATTAATTGTCTACTACGACGCGACATCAGGCGTCCTTGAAGAAAACGTGCAGAACAACCAACAAGTTACTGAAACGGGTGTAGAACTTACCTTTGACTTTTCATACACTAAATCCTCTGCTGGGGCGATGGAAACGTACTATTTCCTACCAGGGGACGGTTCGAGTGCTGTTGAAAATAATGCGGCCGAAAACGGTGAAGTGACCTACACGTACCTCACACACGGCCTGTTTGATGCTGCTATGGGTGGAATCGATGACCAAGGTAACGATTATTTCGAAAACATCACCATCCGAATCGACAAACAAATCACTTGGGGCGACAGCAACACTGCAGACCCCAACGTCATGAACATCGAAACTACACCGGACTGCAGTTGCCCGGCGCCAGAGAAAATTGTAGTCGAATCAACCGTCGTGAACCCGGAAAATCAACCGCCAAGCCCGATCAATCAAGGCCAAACCGTCACGGTAACATGGAGAATGTTGAATTCGACGGATGCAACGACGGTTGAGTCTGCACCGGAACAAGTTGGCGATGGACAAGATGCTTCATGGATGCACAACCAGTACTTCGTCGAACCGGGGACGTGGAAATTGGAAGTTGATGTGACCGCTGAAGGAAACGGAGATGAGCGAGTCAATGTCAATCATGTCGTCAAAATTCTCTATGAATCACAGGAAAGTATACCCAATCCAATGAGTGCCTCCGAAGCATAAAATTCGTTGCAGTGAATTCACTTTTCGCTTTTGAAAAAGTGAAGTTAAAGTGAAAGTTAAGTCCGTAGTAAGTCGATTATAGGTTTGAAAACCGGTGAGAAAATTCGTATTCAACAGCGCGCCCTGTTTCTGTCTTTCATATACCGTTGGCATGCCAGTATGGGTTGGAAGTGAACAAGAATGGCAACCAAATCGAAGAAAAAAGCGAAAACTGAACTTGAAAACAATGAAAGCCCTACGGACGAAGCACCGGTAATGAAGCCGACAGAAGAGGAAGTGCCTGAGCCACTCATCGAAGACCTCCCTGGCGTAGGACCAGCAACCGCAGAAAAACTCCGAGAAGCCGGTTTTGATGACCTACTCGCACTCGCAGTCATGTCTCCTGGCGACCTTGCAGACCAAGCAGAACTTGGTGAAGCAGTTGCAACCAAAATTATCGGTGGTGCAAAGAAAATGGCAAACATCGGTGGATTCGTTTCAGGTGGAGCACTCCTTGAAAGACGCCGTGAAGTCCTCAAACTTACATCCAAGGTCGAATCAATTGACGATCTCTTGGGCGGTGGATTTGAAACACAAGCTTTGGTTGAAGTGTACGGTGCATTCGGCAGTGGGAAAACCCAGATCGGACACCAATTGGCCGTCAACTGCACCTTGCCGTTGGAAGAAGGCGGATTTGATGGCGATGTGTTCTACATCGACACTGAAGACACCTTCCGTCCAGAGCGAATCACGCAAATGGCTCGTGGACATGGACTTGATCCCGAACTGGTGCTGAGTCGAATACACGTCGCTCGCGCTTACAACTCAGCCCACCAAATGCTCCTTGTTGACGAAATCAAGAGGATGAGCAAGGGCCTCAATGTCAAGATGATTATTGTAGACTCTCTAACAAGCCATTTCCGAGCTGAGTTCATTGGAAGAGGAATGCTGGCAAACCGCCAACAAAAACTCAACCGCCACTTGAAAGATTTGAAGCAGCTTGCTGATATCAACAATGCATTGGTCCTGGTGACCAACCAAGTTCATTCCAAGCCTGATGCAATGTGGGGCGATCCAACAAAGCCAGTCGGTGGGCACGTTCTTGCCCACGCCTCAACGTTCCGACTTTATTTGCGCAAAGCAAAGGGTGGCCGACGTATCGCTCGCCTGGTTGACTCGCCGAACTTGCCAGATGGCGAGTGCGTCTACCAAGTGACTCAAGAAGGTCTTCGTGACTGATTGGTGATTGAAATTACCTCCAAAAACCACTGTTTTAGTCGTTCTAAGGGGCGGCACATTCAAGGGTGCTTGGGTAAGCATGACGCCTATGCGACACTTGATTGACAGAGTATTGGAACTCACCGAATCAGAAATGGCAACACCGGCAACCGTCACCCCACCAATGGGTGAAGGTAGTGAAGTCGAACTGAAAGCACTGCTCGAATCACTCCAACCTCGCATCCGAGTATACGGAGTAGGTGGGGCTGGATGCAATGCTATTGGACGCTTGCATGGAGAAGGCCTGTTTGAAAACTCATACGTTACAGGATACGCCATCAACACCGATGCTCAAGCCCTTCTGATGTCACCAATCGAAGAAAAAGTATTGATTGGACGAACTGCTCGTGGAAGAGGCGCTGGCGGAGACCCGACGAAAGGCGAGGCTGCGGCTCTAGAATCTGAGTTAGCTCTGCGCCGAATAACCAACGACACTCAATTGGCCATCATCACCGCAGGCATGGGCGGTGGATCAGGAACTGGTGCAGCTGGGCAGATTGCCCGTCTTGCTAAACAACAGGGAGCAATGACCATTGCCGTTGTCACCTACCCGTTCCAATCTGAAGGCGCTCTACGTAAGCAAAATGCGGAGTGGGGGCTTGAACGCCTACGAGAGCATTGCGATACTATCCTTGTCATTCCCAACGAAAGGCTCCTCGAAATTGAAGGCGTGAAAGATCTACCAATCACCAGCGCCTTCCGAGTCGGAGATGAACTTCTTGTTCGTTCAATTACTGGAGTTGCTGAATTACTTACCATTGATGGAATGGTAAACCTCGATTTCGAGGATCTTCGGTCTGTCATTAACTTTGGCAGTGGCGTCGCCATGATTGGACTTGGTTCAGCTTCAGGCCCTGGGCGTGCCGAAGCGGCGACCATGGAAGCGCTTCATTCACCGTTGCTTGACATCGACGCAAGCGATGCAAGAGGTGCTCTCATCAACGTCGTTGGTGGTGCAAGCCTTACCCTTGGGGAAGCTGAGCAGTGTGCTAAAATCATCAAAGATAAAATCTCACCACACGCCCAAATCATCTGGGGTGCTGCAGTCAAAGAAGAACTGGAAGATGAACTCCGCGTCATGCTTGTGTTAACTGGTGTCAAGAGCGAACAAATTCACGGAGCAAGTGAAAACAGACAGTTGCGAGCTCTTCGCAATCAACAAATTGAATTTGTAAACTGATCATTTGATTGCATAATACAAGAAGAAGAGCAAGGCGAGAAGCCCGCCGTAAAGAATGGTGTACTGCCTGTTATCCAATTCATCTGAAAGGTCAAGCTGCACAACCTCGCCATCGTACTGGGTGCCTGGCAATGTGTAGCCAATCGAATTCCACATATCGCCATCCGAGTTACCGTTACCGTTAACGGCGTTTACATGCAAAACGAAATCTACTGTTGTCGAATTATCGCTGGGTGCAGTCCAACTCAGATTCCAACTGCGATACTGGTTTCCTGCTTCTGTATGCGTCCAACCCTCATCCATGAACTGTACTCGTGAGGCATTGTGAACGTCAACTGCACCATCGCTTACTTGAAAACGAAATCCGCCTTGAGCCGAACCCGTAGTTGGCTCAGTCTCCGACTCCACATTGAGGGTTATATTGTACGACACGTTGCTTTCAAACGATGCTGGCATACCGGTGATGTTGGGTTGAGTTGCGTTTGAATATCCTCCATGGCACGTGCAACCGTTATCGGCAAGACTACCGATTCCAGTCGGGAAACTCTGGATTGATTGAGAGCCGAGCGTCACTACGACAATCAAGCAAAGAAAAACGGAAAGACCACTGAACCTCATTCGTTCTCAATATGAACTGGTAGTGCGACTCATATGACTCTTTCCAAATCTCATACCCTTCTTATTTGATAATCTATCGCTCAACTGTTCAACTCATCATCACGATGAAAAAACATTCTTTCATGTAGTAGAAGGTCAAATGTATAGACGGAAGTGAAACGATGGGACCATGGGATACTGCACCTGTACAACAGGAAGAAGAAGAAATCGATATGTTTGCAATACTCGGTGCAATTCCGCCTGCTCAAGCCGCTGTGGCAACCGTCAACCAAGCCATGGTTGCAACCATTGCTCATGACCCTCTCGCTGCCTTCATGGATGACGACGAGGAAGAAACCCTCGTCGCTGATTCCATGTTTGGTCTTGATGAAGAACCTGCGGGGATGTTCGAACTCATGTCAGAGGATGCTCCAGTGCACGAGCCTGTTCAAAGTACACCAGTATCACAGCATTCACTGTCGAACGAAGTCATTACAGAACTGCTTGAAGTTCTTGTCAAAAAAGAACTCCATGCTCGTGCCGAGCGAGGAGATGATTGGTTGTCGGCTCTTCCCGCTCAAGCCAGAGCAGAAATCGAATCAGCCAAGGTGATCAAGGAACAAGAAGCATACCATCTCTCACTCATCATCGACATGGTCGGTACCGGGCAAGTCCGACCGTTTGCAACCGTTCTTTCTACCGGAGATGGAGCACTTCCAGTTAATCCACCTTCACATCTTGCTCAATCATGGTATCCACTTTACAACGCTCTGCGAGAATTGCTGTTGCAAGCAATGGACTCACTGTCGAAGCTTAACGTCGTATCTGGAAAGGCCGCTGTCTAATCCTCGTGAAGAACGACGGTTGATGTGATGTCAACCTCGGTTAGCATGTTTGAAACGCTGCAATATTTCTCATGACTCTTTTCAACGAGACGCTCGACTAACTTGAGAGGAACATTTCCTTTCACGTGGTATGCAAGTTGAATCGATGTGAACACCCGGGGAGCGTTTTCTGCTCTGGTACTGTCGATTTCGACCCATACTTCGCTAAATGTTCTGTCCTTAAGCCCGCCAATAACATCGACTACAGAACAAGCTGCTACCATCTGCAATGTAATTTGCATTGGTGAAGGCCCATTCTCCCAGTCGATGTCAAGACTTTGCTCATTTGAATTGATGCATTTTAATCCAAACTCTCCGGTCCACTCGACTCGCCCCTGCATGGAGGTCCGTGGGGCGGTTCATTCTTGAAGGGGATGCATGTGGGACGGATTGATTGACATGGCAGGAACCCCGGTAACAATGATGGATGGAAAACTCAACATCCCGAACGACCCAATAATCCACTACATCGAAGGAGATGGAATTGGTATTGATATTACACCCGTTATGATGAAGGTCGTTGACGCGGCTGTTTCAAAATCGTACGACGGTGAGAAGAACATCGTTTGGTCAGAAGTTCTTGCTGGCGAAAAAGCATTCCATGCGACAGGCGAATGGCTGCCACAAGCCACACTTGATGCAATGCGTGACGGCCTAGTCTCCATCAAAGGCCCTCTCACAACTCCAGTCGGTGGCGGTATTCGTTCACTGAATGTCGCACTTCGCCAAAAACTCGACCTTTACGCATGCGTTCGCCCTGTACGATGGTACGATGGCACTCCATCTCCAGTCAAATCACCCGGAGATGTTGACATGATTATTTTCCGAGAAAACAGCGAAGACGTTTACGCCGGAATCGAATGGGAAGCCGGTAGTGACGGCGTTAAGAAACTCATCGACTTTTTACAAAACGAGATGGGTGTTGACAAAATCCGATTCCCGAACACATCTGGAATTGGAATCAAGCCAATTTCACAAGAAGGAACCGCTCGAATTGTTCGGGCTGCGTTCCAATACGCCATTGACAACGACAAAGAAAGCGTCACACTTGTTCACAAAGGCAACATCATGAAATTTACCGAAGGTGGATTCCGAGATTGGGGCTATTCTCTAGCAAAGGATGAATTTGGTGCGGTTGAACTTGACGGTGGGCCATGGTGCACTTTTGAGAATCCAAATACCGGAAAAACAATCCTCGTAAAGGACGTCATCGCCGACGCTATGCTCCAGCAAATCATTACTCGTCCTGCCGAGTACTCGGTTCTAACAACCATGAACTTGAACGGGGATTACATCTCTGATGCATTGGCTGCACAGGTCGGTGGAATTGGAATTGCTCCTGGTGCAAATATTAACTACGACACCGGCATTTCAATCTTCGAAGCAACGCACGGAACCGCACCAAAGTACACAGGCCAAGACAAGGTCAACCCAGGTTCACTCATCCTCTCCGCAGAAATGATGCTGCGGCACATGGGATGGGGCAAAGCCGCTGACCTCATCGTTAAGGGAATGGAAGGAGCGATTTCTGCGAAAACCGTAACCTACGACTTTGAACGTTTGATGGACGATGCAACTCTTCTCTCATGCAGCGCCTTTGGCGATGCAATGATTTCACACATGTGAGGCTCACTTGAGCCAAGTATTGAGCGAACGACTGTTCTTCGCAATTCCAAAGCCAAATTGCTCCTCAAAAGCTCGGGCAACCAAGGTAAAGTCCCCGTCACGGGTGGCCACTAAAACCGTGCCAAGATCTTGCAGTGATTGGGTTGCCAGTTGTGAAGCAATCTGCATAATCGTGCGGTCAGGTGATTCGGGGTAGACATCAAGTCCATCGAGAACCGTACGGACGGGTTCTCCTCGTGTTCGCTTCATTGCAGTAATCTCTTCGTAAATCTCAGTTGATTCTCGAAGGAACTGTTCGATGGCCTGCTTATTTTCAGATGATTCTGCCTCTTTCTCCAAATCTAAGTTAAGTGGGCGCCAAGTGTTGTAATCATTGAGAACTTCTTCAACCAATGAATTGATTGTCTTGGTATTGAAAATACTGTCGAGTAGTTCCGGGGATACGAGAGAATCGTCGAAACGGCTTTTGAGATGCTGAACGCCGGAGGCAATGCCACGCAATTCCTGTTTGACGACGCTCGGCAACCAAAGATGGAGTTTCTTATCCTTCGATTTACTCAATAAAATCTTGTGGAAACTGCCTTGACCTCGAATATCGAGACTGGCTTCACCCACCAAATGTAATTTCTCAGCAATTCGGTCAATCAAAGCGTCAACCAATATGTTGGTGTCAACAAGAACCAACGGGGAAAGAGAAAGATTTCGAAGGTAACGGCGTGAAGCATTTGGAATCTGTGACTTGTTCAACGAAAACAGAGATTTCTCAGCTTGCCTCAAACTGCGGATTTCATTGTCGTTGAAATGCGGACTGTTTTGAGCGCGCTCGAGGAACATCAAGCCATCAACTGGTCGGACCTTGGCAGCCTCGCTAGCAAGAGAATATACTTCGTCTGTAGACGGTGAGCCACCCTGCATCAATTGATTGAAACGGATGTCAAACGTGTTCTTTTGACGGCGACGGTTCTTGTGAAGTGAATTGGTTGCAGCAGTTACTCGGCCACAGAACGGATCGGTTGGGAGTGGACGTGGGTGTTCCAATGGGTAAGTTTTCAGCATATCCAAGTCATCTTCTGCATGATAAACTCTCATCACTTCAACCATTTCGCCTTCTTCGTTCTCTTCAGACACCATTCGGGTGCGCTTGACGAAATCCTTGAGCAACTTAGTGGCTGAATTGGTGTCTTTGGACTTGGCGGTGTAGGAAACGCGCAAATACAGTTGGAAACGCTGTGTAATGGCGCTCTTTAGTGCGGGTTGCGCATCGAGTAATTCAACCGCTTCACGCCATTGTTCTGCAAACGCCAAGTGAATCAGTGCCTTGCGGTAAAGCGTAAGTGAATGTTCGTAATCGAAGTCCTCATGGTCTCCTGCCTTTCTGTAATCTCGTGCTGCATTCAACTCTTCGTTTCCTGATGCGTAAACCGCCGCACGAGCGAGCGTATGCCAAGGTGAAAGGGCATCGTTATGCTGGTACCAGCGAACCAAAGAAGGAAGACCGATGTCGTGCTCCAAAACCAAGTGACGTACGCTGTGTATCATGCCAGTTGGAATCGTTGGGTCGCCCAGCAGAGTGTTGAGCGTGTCAATGTTTTCAGCATCGGAGTTTCCATGTTGAAGCATTAGGCCAACGTAATTGAGGCGTAGCGTTGAGATAACGGCGTTGAACAAGACTCGCTCCATCACCGTCAAATCCGCTGAAGCAACGCTCTGTTCAAGATTGGAAAGATGAGTTGATGAAGCGATTCCACTGCCACCATCTCGCAGTGCTTGACGGATTGGTCCAAACGCACGCAAGCCTTGGCGGTCAAGAACCGTCGTAAGGCGTTCATCTTCGATGTTTTCTCCTTCAAACAGCATCAATAATGCTTCAGAGGTAGAAGAAAAGGAATCCGGTGCATCGATGCTGTGGATTTCAGACAATGCAGTTCGGCGTGCAGTTCGAACTTGTGACCACAGCTCGCTGTTGCTACCTGCGTCAAGAAGGTGGGAGACAAGTAGCGTTTCGTAGGGGTGAGACATCGGGATGAGATCATCAGATGTGATGATTTTAGCAAGAAGTGATAATTCCATGCTTTGAGTAAAAATGTCGATGAGTAACGGCAGAACCGTTTCGTGTGCTTCACTGGATTCTGCTTTGAGGTTCTTAGCAGCAGCGGAACGAATCACCAACGACAGCGAATCCATCTGGATGAGAGCGACTAAGGCCCCATCATCCAAAACCGGAATCTGTTGCATCAACCAGTCGTCAAGGATGTCACTGGATAAATCAGCTAAAAGAGGCGTGATTCGAGACAACTCAGTATGCTGGTCGAGTTTCAAACTGGTGAGCAATTGAACGGTTTCCTCAGCCTTACCCTCTTTATGCAACGCATTCAGTCTCCACCACATGACCTTCTCGATCTGAGTGGAGTTCGTTGTCTTCTCGCGAAGGAGTTCTAAGCCTTCAGTCAATTGCTTTGATGATAGCTTAGAAGCTTCATCAGGAGCGTTCTCCCACGCCATAAGTTGACGGGCGGCTGCAAGAGAATGGTTGCCTTTCGCATTTTTCGACTTTTTCCAATCAACGACCTTTCCTTGGCCAAGAGCATAGAAATCACTCAATTGTGAAGCCAATTCCTCATCCACAGACTTGAGTGTCTTCAACGACTTCGATGGGTCTTGGCCAGAAGCAAGAGAAAGCAGAACGCTCAGTGCAGAGGCTTGATTTTTCATGTTCAACAGAACTTGTGCCGGTTGTACAGCGCGCCCTGCGGATAATTGTGAAACGACTGTTCGAAGTGCCACCTGCGATTCTGAATCTGTAATTGAAGGAGAAATTGCATCTATGGCTTCAATCAATTCCTCTGAATTCGACGGATCGATGAAAGCGGATTCCAATTTAACCTTCTTTCCGGCCTTGGCCTTGGAGACTTTGGCTTTGGGGAAGGCTGCGAACTGGCCAAGCAGAGCAGTACGTTGAGCTAAATCGTGCCAGACTGGGTGTACTCCTTTTTCTAAACACGTTTCGCGGAGTGACGTTTCAGTTACCTCCCATTTTTCGTCCCACTCTTCCTTGTTGAGGAGTTTGTGAACCATCAACACTGCGAGGCGATATGCAGACGAATAGTCCGAAGGAAGAAGCATTTCTTCAGCGGTTGGTAGCAAGTCCATCGGCCCTGTAGCCCCTCTTCCACCGCGCCGGCTACGTCCGCGGCCACCCATTGACCGGCGGCGAGGTGTCGATTCTGAATCGTCGTCAGCTGCAGGAAGTTCTGTTTCAGCCAAAGCCAGAAGAAGGAGCGGACGCCATGGCTTTTCGAGCAATTGCCAGTCTGGTATCTTCACAACAACCGCTTGACGTCGGGTCTTCGTGATGTTCGCTTTGAACGCCACTTCAAGGCAATTTGCGATGTATGTCTCTTGCAAATGGCCCCCTCCTACCTCATTGGCTCAACCTACCCTCCTTCAACCCACCGGCACAGCCGACACGGAATCAAATTGCTCAGCAGAGAGGAAATATCTGCGAACATCAATGAACAAAGAACGCTTGGGCTTGATAGGGGAGTGCAATGGATCTGGTTCGAGTTGCAATATTACTCCTTCACCCACTTCTTGCTTCTGGGCTACTGGTCTGGATATGGTGGCAATATTCTTGGCGTAAAAAAAGCCATGAACTCAACGGAGAGGACCGTAAAACAGCCCTCAATCGTCACGAAACCAACGGGAACCGGCTCGTCTGGGCAACGTTTGTTGTGATCTGCATTGCTTTCATCAGCAGGGCCGTAACAAGTTGGCGAGAAGGCGAAGATGTGCTAACTTCGCTTATTCCCGGGAGCCTTCATGGATATATGGGGCCGGTTGGTTTTGCACTGCTTTTCTTACTCGCCCGAATGGGGCGACAGGCTCGTAACGCTCGCAATGAAGGCAAGAAGTTCAAACACATTGCAATGCGTCACGGAAGGGCTGCGGATTTGGTTGTCGTCCTCGTATTCCTGCATGCCTTCTTGGGATTCCTGTATATATTCGCAGTCCTATAATCACATCATTGATAGTTCAATACTGCGATTCTTCCAAGTCTCAATCCATTTCTCAAGATTGGCTTCAACTCCGGGCGGTTGGATTCGACAGCCGCAGGCATTGGCGTGTCCACCTCCGGTTGGGTCAAACATAGTCGCCAGGCGAGAAAGGTCAAATCGGTTTTGTCCGTCTTTAAGAAATGAATTAGCGTAGAAACTAGCCGAAAGTGCTGGGCGATCTGGCGTTTCAATCGAGCCATCTGCGTATCCGTGAACGATGCAACATGCATCGGCTCTGTCACCAGCCCACGCAGTAACAAGATAACCGTTGGAGCGAACGCCCTTCTCATCCATACGGCAGATTGCCAAACGGTCAATGATTTCGGTATGCTGCTCCACCACTGCTTGTGCTGCAATTCGCTCGTCACGGGCCCTTGTGATGTGCGGTTTGATTTTTTCATCTCCTAGAACTTCAGCAATTGATGCGCCATGGGAAAATAAATTCAGCACGTGGTGCATATGTTCAGTTTCTCGTAAAGACAACGAACGGGCAAGTTGCAAAACTGGTCCGTCTTCGATAAAATCTTCTCGTCGGATTTGACCCGAATCCAATGCATCAACGATGGGCATTATCTCCTCCAAGTGTGTCAAATCTATGTAGGGGCTGAGGACATCAAACGCCAATCGAGCCGCTGAAGGTGTTAATTCCCAATGGCACGTTCCGCCTTCTTCAACGAAGAGTTTCTCTTCTTCCTCATTTGGCCGATTTGTTTGGTGGTGGTCAAGATACCAGCCGCATTGTGGATGAAACGGTAAATCAACCATAGCCGTCGTGCGATCGATGAGTTCGTCTAGAGCGCCCGAACGAATAAGTGCAGCGTGTGCGAAATGAACTTCAGCGCTTGGATTCGCTGCCTTGAGGACCGCTGCTGCACATAATCCATCAAGATCTGAATCTGCAATAATCCGATTAAACTCTGGAAGACCTGCTTCTTCTAACGGCGATGTAGGATGAGGCATAACGCCATGCGTGTGCACGCTGCCCAAGAAGGTTTTTGGAAACCATTTCGCCAAAATTGACTTGACCTATCGCCTCTCTGCTCAGTGCATGGAGACCTCGTGTGGCGTTGTATTGGTCAACTATGGAACCGTCCTTTTGCTCCAGTATCCCCAAGGCCACTGGGATTTCCCAAAGGGCCATGTCGAAGATACAGATGAGGGTCATCATGCTACTGCGCGCCGAGAACTTGAGGAGGAAACTGGAATCTCGGAAATTGAATTTATCCCAGATTTTGTTGAACGAACCGAGTATTCATACCGTCACAAAGGGAAAAAGCGAACAAAACAAGTGTACTGGTATTTGGCTGAAACAGAGCGTATTAGCGTGTCCCTATCGCATGAACATCGCGGCCACATGTGGCTGGATTGGGAACAAGCAATGGACCAGTTATCGCACAAAGAAACGATGCGTATTCTCGAAAATGCTCAGCAGCACATGATCTCAATTGGAAAAGAATGACTCACAGGTGATCGAAATCATCGTCGCTTTTACTCAGTTTTCGAATCAAGTCTGCAGCTCCGTTTTCTGGACCTCGGCGCCCAAGTGGCATCCAAAGCGTTTCATCGTTACCTAAGCCTAAGCATACCCATCGTCCGAGAACAAACAACCAATCGGAAAGTCGATTGATGTAGACCTGGACAAGTGGCCGGACTGAACCCACACCTTCTGATTCGCTTAATCGCAAAACCGTTCTCTCAAGACGCCGAGTAACGGTACGGGTGAGATGCATCACTGCTTCTGGTCCGTTTCCGGACGGTAGGATGAAACTTGTGAGTGGCTCAAGTTGTTCGAGCCAAGCATCCATTTCCTCGACCAAGACATCAGCCTGCTTATCATTCAAGACAACCATTCCTTCAGGCAATTGCTCTGGCGGGCAAGCAAGTTCGGCACCAAGGTCAAACAACTCATTCTGAATTCGCGGGAGGACTTGGGATACGATGCTTTGCACCCTTTGAACGGTAGAGCGGCTTCCTCCATCATCGTGAGACGGTAGACGTTGTATTTCCATCAAGCACATACCGAACAGAGCGTTCAATTCATCGCATGTCCCGACTGCTTCGAGGCGAGGGTCTGTCTTAGAGCGGCGTGAACCATCAACAAGTGAAGTGTTGCCTTCGTCTCCAGTGCCAGTGTAAACGCGTGTTATACGAACCATGAGTCTGCCTCAGACCGTCCGAAGTTATGCTTCTATGAGTGGTTTTCGGGCAAGGAAACTGGTATCGATTGGGTGATACCATTCAATGTCTTCTTCTCCAAATCGCCACGAATAGAGTGCAAGGTGTTGGTCGACTACCCCATACCACTCCAGTCTCCCGGGCTCCAAACAAGCGATTCGAGTGCCAGTTGCTTCGACGTTGGCGGTGATTGATTGCCAATGCGATACCAGTTGGGCCAATTGTTCGGCGACTTCAACAACGTGTTCACTTTCCGAATCAAGCGTTTCTAGGAGGACTTCCAATTCTTCGGTTAAATCATGAGCCTCATCGCTCATGGCCTGTAATTCTGCAAGCCAGCGGGTAACCTTCGGCAAGTTTCTCCTTGCTTCATCGATCGAAACAATTCGGGCACCTTTCGGTAGTATGCGTAGCGCATCTTCCTCATCAACCAAGGAACATACTTCCATTGGTCGTCCAGAAAAGAATGGTACATCAGAATGTTCTTTCACATGTGTCCCTTTACTTGACGGACCTTCAAGTCATCGGCAACAATCAATGATTTTCGGCTGTTTTGAAGGTTTACTAAAACGACGGCGATGGAGTGTCATGCTGTACTCATCGATTGTGGAGAAGTGGATGAGAGTTTCCTCACAAATTTCATGACGACCAGAGAACCAATACCAATCCAAATGAAAAGTTCAATGGCAAATACAACATAGTAAGCAGGGCCGAATTGTTTGAGAAGAACGACTGCATCGTATGGAACGCCGTACAGCGCCATGTACAATGCTTGAGAAAGTAGACTTGAAGAAAACCAAACAACGACTGCGTACCAGAATATAGTGCCTAAATCCCAATCATCTTGCCTTGCAAAGAGGTTCTCCATGGTATTAAATCGACTTTCTACCTCTTAAGTTCTTTGTATTCATGCGTATTATAATGCTCAAATTGCACCTAAAAGTGATGAAAGCGGAAGAATGTATCCATTTTCCGACTTATTCTTGCTCATTGCGTTCCAAAGACGGAAGTCTGTTTGAAGACTCTTTATCGATTTTCTCGAGTGCTGAATGGATCGCTTCAATCCATTCAACTGCCACCGCTTCTTCTCCACCTACATCGAGGAGTGAGTCGTACCATTCGTTCGCAGCAGCTTTGTCCCCGATAAACAAATGAATACGATGTAATGCGAGGTATGCCATTGGGTTTAGGTGCTCCTCATCAGCATCCCAGCCCTTTTCAAAGCATGAGATTGCTCCGTCATCTCCGGATATGTTGCCCCTCTGTAAGGCGACCATTCCTGCTTGACTCCAAGCGAGTGGAAGGCGACCGATTAGAAGGCCACGGAAAACCAACCATGTTTGACCGCAGCCCAAAACAACCAATGCCAGGAAACCCGACCACTGTTCGAATTGGTTCAAAGAATCCCATGTTTGTATCATAAGGCCTCCAACTCCAACACAAAAGAAAAAGCCTGAAAACGGCGCAATAAGCACTTCACGTCGAGTGCGGACCAAATGATGAATTCCTGCAAGCAGCCCAAAAGAGCCGATACCTGTCAAGAAGACGAGGTGCCCGATTACCGTGACTGGTTTGGGAGCCATTTGACCTACTGCAACAAGAAAAGTGAGTGACAAAATAAGCATTCCAAACCGACGAGATGGTTGTGGGAAAGGCTGGCTCTTGGAGCCGACAACAAGAAGGAATCCAACAGCGGCTTCAAATCCAATCAGAAGCCATTGAAGCGTATTCGTCTCGAACGTCAGCATACGACTCCCAACAACACCGAAGATAGGGCTCTTTTTGACCCTTTGGTCAGGCCTTGTGGTACTCGCTGCCCCTCAAAATCTCCGTCGCACGGTAGAGTTGCTCAACCAACATCGAACTTGCCATCTCATGTGGAAAAGTTAGCGGCGAGAGAGAAAGACGTGGGTTGCCGCTCAAATCCTCATCCTTCGGCCAGCCTTCCGCAGGGCCGATGGCCAGATGAGTTTCTACCGTCTCCATTTTCCAAAGTCCTACTCGTTTTGAAAACTCGATGGAATCCATCGTTTCACCGCCTTCGTCCAGCAAAACGACGTTGCCTTTGAGTTTATTTAATCGTCCAACATAGGCCCTCATCGAGAGTTTGTCTGAATGAAATTCCAGTTTTACGCCTCTGCTTTTTAGGCGTTTAGCGTACATGTCAATAAGCTCGCGATGAGCCTTTTCTTTCGGGGTGCCATGGAAGTGAACGGTCACTCTTGCCATGCTTCAGCGAAACGGTTCTCATTGATGAAGACCCTGCACGAAGCAAAATGTCATAGGGAAGGGGTGCGAAGGCATTTCATGGGTTGGTGGCCGTTTGGAAGTAAAAAGAAAACGGTTCGGACCTCGGTCAGCGACCCGCTACTCAAAGATAATCGCACAATGATTTCTGAACTGCGTGATGTTTGTGAGATGAACTTCGACAATCCGGAGGAAGCCCGTCGACAAATTCGAAGAATGCAGGTTGAATGGACCGATGCATCCCGTGAAGGAATGATTTCCGACGTTAACCGAAGTGGCCTTGAGGCTCGTGCCTTTCGACTACTCACGTGCAGCGATAAAAAATGGGTCATGTGGCTTGATGACCTTGAATTTTGGAAGCCCGGGTGGAGACCTGAGGACGATGACGAGGATTGAAGAAGGGGCGACGACCGCCTATTAGCATGGGTCAAACCCCTACACTCCATATGCTCCACACGTGTCCATTTTGCTGGAAGGTTCGTGGCCTGATCGAATACATCGGTCTTGACGTTGAATTCATCAGCGTAAACGGAATGAAAATCAAGAAGGAAGTCAGCTTTGCTGGAGATTGGGGGAAAGTACCGGTTTTCACCGATGAAAACGGCGAATGCCATACTGATTCCACTCCACTACTCAAGCACATAGATGCAACATACAACGATGGGAAATTGGCTGCTTTAGGTGATGCTGAACGGCAACAACAATGGCTTGAATGGACGGATTCGAAAATGTCGAAAGCAACCATTCCTATTCTCTACGGCAGCATAGGTTCGGCCCTTCAGACAACGGTTCGCATTTCCAAAATCGAAAAATTCGGGTTCTTCTCCAAGCGACTCTATGCTTGGGCTGGATTCCCCGTCATGTGGGGGATCATCGCTCGAAAGAGAGTGAAAAAAGACGGTCGAACGCCAAAGCAATTGTGGCATGATTTGCTTACCGAATTCACCGATGAACACGGCTCCAATTCCTACTTTGGTGGAAATGAGCCGGACCTCGTAGATTTTGCCACATTCGGCTACATGCGTTCCGTTTCCCCGTTCCCTCAATTCAGTTTACTCGAGGACCACGCTAAAGCAATGGCATGGTACAAGCGAATGGAAGCAAGTGTACAGTGAAGTGGTATGATGAAGGTTCAATATCGAGGTATTGAATTTCAAAAAGTTTCAACCGGTAGTGTCTATCTTGGTACAGAAAAAGGCGGATGGATCTATGCCAGTCAACGGCCACGTCATGAAGTGAAATGCCCTGACTTTTACATTATGAAATCAGTTCTATCCCAACAGCAGATTCTTGAAATTCTTCAATCCAAGGATGCTGACATCAAACTGGGCGGTGCAAATATTCACGAAATATGCCGGCTACTCTCGGATGGCGTTTCTAATGAAGAATTTCTTACCACAACGACCCATGGATGGGAAGTTCGAAGTCCGAGTGAAGGTGAATGGCGGCACGCTCATGAAACAATAGGCCTCGAATTGAATCCTAAGAAAATCGAAATACTTGCGGACGGAGTTGCTGACAACTATCGTGGAGCAATGATGGATGGCCGGCCACGACCTTTTCACGGCCTTGGACCGATGGCTAAACACCGTACTGCCATCGAAACCCACCCTACTCAAGAGGGAGTTACTGCTCTTTCAAGTGCCCCAATGGACCGGCCGCTGGATGGAATGGTGACTCGACTGGTCATCTCTCCAATCCGCTCGGAAAATGGCAAGATTGTACCGCTAAATGCTGATTTCTTTTCCAATATTCGCGGTGAAGTATTTTGGACACTCATCCTGGGAGTCGTACCTTCTTTCGTCATCCCGATCGCTCGAGGAATGGGGAGTTATGCCGTGAATGGATGGGCAAACCTCCTGTTTGGAGGATTATGTGCTGGATTTGTAACCGGCGCGCTTTGGAGGCCGCGCCGCCCTACTCTGCGCTACGATGAGGTCGAAGAATCAAATCTCACCCGGGGATGAAACAAGAGATTCCCAATACGAATCTTGACGGATTGCATCTGCTGCGCATATTGCTGCCATGTTGACAATATGACGAACTCCGTCTCTTCTGGCAACGAGTTGAACTGGTTTGTCCATACCCTCCAAAATTGGGCCTGTCATTTCTGCATCACCGAGTTCTTCAAGCAACTTGTAGGCAATGTTGGCTGCTGCAAGATTCGGTAAAACCAAAACGTTTGCTGGCCCGTCGAAATCCATGAATGTATACTCTTCTTGCACTTCACCGTTCAGGGCAGTGTCTGCTTGCATTGGCCCGTCAATAACCAGTGACGGGTCAAGTTCTCGAGCAAAGTCAATTGCATCTTCGATTCGTTCAGAACGTTGGGCGCGGCTTGAACCAAAATTCGAGAACGAAAGCATTGCAACCTTCGGAGCAACTCCAAACCGCCGAGCTACTTTCGCCGTTTGCACTGCAATTTCAGCTAAAGTTCGGCTGTCGGGATAGACATTAACGGTCGCATCGGCGAGGAATATTGTCCTCCCTTTGACGTTGACCATGTAACACCCGACTACGCAATGTGAATTTTCATCAGGGCCAATGAGTTCTAGAGTTGGTCGCAGTACATCTCCATAATTCCGACTCACTCCACCTACGAATCCATCTGCATCGCCATTGATGACCATTTGACTGGCAAAATACGGTCTTGATTTGAGAAGACGGCGCGCATCGATATGCGTCATTCCTTTCCTGCTTCTTTTCGACATCATTGCTTCGCAGTAAACACCTTTTCTGCGTGGGTCTTTTCGCGGGTCAAATACTTCATACTCGAAGTGTAATCCGAGTTCGTCGACCATTCGGTGGATGCGCTCTTCGGGGCCAAGTAGAATCGGGTGGCAGATTTTTTGTTCGTAAAGTTGGGCCGCTGCTCTGAGAACTTTTTCGTGATCTCCTTCCGGGAATACAATGCGTTTACCTTTGCCTCGCACTTGATTGATAACGTGCCTCATAATCGAATACGACAGTCCCAATCGAGCTTCGAGTTGTTCACGGTACGCTACAAGTGAGAAATCTTCAGGCTGAACGGCTGCTATGCCTTCCTGAACCGCCGCTTGAGCAACCGCTGAGGCTTCCCAAATGAGGACTCGGCGATCAAACGGTTTTGGAATAATATAATCGGGGCCGTACTGCATTGTTGCTCCATCGTATGCTGCGGAAATATAGTCCGGCACTGGTTCTTTGGCTAAAGCCGCCAGTGCTTTGGTTGCAGCCATTTTCATACCTTGAGTAATATCACGGGCTCGCACATCCAATGCTCCGCGGAATATGTAAGGGAAACCAAGTACGTTGTTGACTTGGTTTGAATAATCTGAACGGCCTGTGGCGATTATAGCGTCGGTACGAACTTCAAGTATTTCTTCGGGAGTGATTTCTGGAGTTGGATTTGCAAGTGCAAAAATAATCGGCTTGTCTGCCATCGAAGCAACCATCTCCTTACTGACAAGGCCACCACGTGACAGACCGAGCATCACATCAGCACCTTTCAGAGCATCAGCAAGCTCTCCGGCTTCTCGCTCATGAGCGAACGGGGCTTTGTATTCATTTAACTCGCCAGCCTCAAGTCGGGCTTTTGTGACGATGCCCTTGCTGTCGACCATTGAGATATTCTCACGTGTTACGCCAATAGCAACGTAATGATTGGCACATGCAATAGCACTTGCTCCTGCACCAATAACGACAACTTTGACTGTTTCAAGTGCTTTTTCTTGGAGTTCGACGGCATTGAGTAGAGCGGCTGCCGAAATTATCGCGGTTCCATGCTGGTCATCGTGCATGACCGGAATGTCTGTTGCTTCGGCGATTCTACGTTCGATTTCAAAGCATTCGGGCGCCTTGATATCTTCAAGGTTTATGCCACCAAACGTCTTTGAGATATTGACAACTGTTTCGATAAATGACTCCGGGTCTTCAGTGTCCACTTCGATATCGAATACATCGATGTCTGCGAACGTCTTCAACAGCAATCCTTTGCCCTCCATGACGGGCTTGCTTGCCAATGCTCCGATGTTACCCAATCCGAGAACTGCAGTTCCGTTTGAAATAACTGCAACCAAGTTCCCTTTCGAAGTATATCGGTATGCGTCTTCGGGGCGTTCAGCAATTTCAAGACATGGATAAGCCACACCAGGGGAATAGGCGAGGCTCAGTTCATGTGCCGTGGAGTGAGGTTTTGTTGGAACGACCTTGATTTTTCCACGAGGCTCTAATTCGTGGTATTCCAACGCTTCTTTCTTGAGCAGTCGCTCCTTTTTTTCGCGATTCATGGCAATACCTTGTGCAACGAAGGAGGTCTAAGGTTTGAGTGTTGCGTGGTATAGCGCTCTTCAAACTTGTTTCGTGTGGGGAAATTTGTTTTTCGGAGGGTCGTTTTTTTAACCCAGCAATTTCCAAAAAAAAGCCTAGAATGGCGCCAAAAAGACTCTTTTTCACTCGGAAATGCTAACCTGTTTTCACACGATAAAGGGGCGCGTTCAAATACCCTAAAACATCGAAGGATTCCGATGAGAAGCAGTGAGAACGCAAAGCCCCCCCAGCGCGACGCTCGTAGAGCGCTTCTGTTGGTCACTCTCATGCTGCTTTCTTCAGCAGCTCCAATCTTCTCGCTCTCCGGAGTTTCGGCTCATGAATCAGCCGCCGATACCGTTTGGCCTCAAGAGGGGAGTAACGACACTGGTTGGGTGCAATTAGACGCCACAGGTGCTTCTCCCGGAAGCCCCACTCAGGCCAGTGCATCTTGGACGCTTGAATTCGCCCCCGGTGCCGAGTTGTCCAATGTGTCCTTCCAAGTTCGAGTCAACGGAAGCGACGGCCTCATGATCGAAGAGCCGATGATTATAGCGAGTGACATAGGAGTCAACATGCTGGATTGGCGTGGGCTCGGAATGCTTGGCTCTCAAGATAGTTTTACTGGCCCGAATCCTTACTCAGGCCGTCTGAATCCCAACAGCGACTCAGGTGCAACTTGGACATTGCCTTCGGATGCTGAAATTACTGAACTCATCATTGAAGCGCTAGCGCCAGTCGACCCTGTAGTGGCTCTGGCTCCACTCGAAATTGAGATTACTGCGACTGCAATTCACCCAATCGATGGCCGAATGTATATTGCAATCGACGACACACTTTTGACACTGGATTACTCGAATGACCCAATCGTCATCGACCTCATAGAAACAGAATCACCCCTCAGAGACATCGTTATAGATTCAGCCAATAACCTTCTTCACCTCCTCACTGAAGATGGATTTTCAGCCTATTCTTTAGAAGACACAAGTGAACAAAGCGGCCTAACAGCCCCGACCTTTTGGCCTGAATCTTCATCCGAACCAATGTACGATGTGTTTCATCTTGCCTCAAACGGGTACGTTTACGCTGCTTATGACGGTGGAATCGCGCAATGGGATGGTACGAACTGGAGTTTCCCGGTGACCAAATTGAGCCCAGGTACGGCTCTCGACATTCTCGAAGCCAACGGTGTGCTCTATGTTTCCTTTGACGATGAAGGTGTTGCTCGATGGGACCTCAATTCTGGTTCCGCTCTTTCCACATGGTCATCAGCGAATTCTCTTCACTCAGACGAGATTGTTGAGATGATGATATCCGGGAACCAAATTCTATTCGCCTCCCCTGACAGCGGATTGGCTCGGTACGATTGGAACTCTGGATTTTGGCTCTCAACGTGGACCGATGGAAATTGGCTCGCCAGCAATTCGATCAACGGCATAGCGCGCTCAGGTGCAGACTTATTCATTCTTAGCGGCGACACACTGCATATTTACGATACAACAAGTGGCGTGTTTACCAGTTCACAAGTGATTTCCAATTTCGGACTAACTGGAGACGGAAGTGACCTCATTGTTTGGCCTGCTAACGGAGAGAGAGCGCCGACATCCGAACTGCTGTTAATTGGAAACGGCTTCGGATCGTTTGCTGAACTGACCCCAAGCCCGACCCTTACTCAGACTGGAACACTCTTGATTGGAAGCGGTCCAACTTCTTCGAGCATGCAAGACGCAACCGAACTTGATGGCGTGCTTTTTGTTGCTGTTGAAGAATGGATGAACCGATTCGATACTCAAGCCTCAAGATGGCTTCAGCCGGTGTACTTAGGCACAACTGTAAACCAGTTGATGAACGACGGCTCTCACGTATTCATCGCTTCGGAAAGTGGACTTCATAAAATGCATAGCAACGGCAGCTTACTCCAAACATGGAACTCAGTGAACACCGATTTAGATCAAGATGAAGTTATCCGTGTCGACTCAGACGGAACCCACGCTGTTGCTATTACGGGCGAAGGGGAAATGCTGGTGGTTGAATTGACCGGCGCCATCACTCCATCGGTCGAACAATACGATTCCGCCGCCGTAGACCTCACTCTTTTCAGCAATACCGTTCACCTTGCAACCGACAACAGTGGTGTTCTTCGATACCAACTCTCCAATGGTTCATGGTTAACGCCATGGATTTCGACCGGCGTGAACGGTGCGAACGATGTCCCTATGGCTGTCGTCGGCGACATCCTTTATTTCGGAATACCGGGTTATGGAGTTGCTCGAAAAGATCTATCGACGGGTGAATTGATGATTCCACTCACCACATCTGGCAACTCGCCAGGCCAAGGCACCGCCACAAGCTCTCTCCCCAGCGACAATATCTACGCGCTTGATACCGACGGTTTCAACCTCTATATCGGGACTCAACAAGGCGCTCGGAAGTGGGACGGAAACCAAATGACGAGTTTCGGGCAAGGTTCTTCTTGGGACACTCGACCGCAACAATTCTACGACTTCGCAGTTGTTTCAAGCATCTCTGGAGGAAGCCTCTATGCTGGCACCAACATTGGAGTTTGCAAGTACAGCATTGCCACAATGGGTATCAACGAATGTCTAAATGTGTACGATGGTATGCCGAACTGGGCGACTTACACTGTCGAAGCTGACGGATATGGCTACATCTTCGGAGGTACGAACTCTGGAGTTGGCATCATCACTGCATCCCCCTACGAAGTCGTCGGAGAATGGGAGGCTGGAGCGCAAACTCAGAATGCCCCAGTTGCAGTGATTGGAAATGTGGCATTTATTGCCCTTGACGGTATAGGCATTGCCCGTTATGATATCCCCAACAACGCTTGGCTCACGCTGTGGACCGACGACAATTTCCTCGATGATGGGAACGAGGATGCAACAGCCCTCTCAGTAGATGTTAATCCTAATCTCATCTGGATTGGTGGCTCCGATGGGTTCCAATTACTCAACGCAACCACAGGGGCTGAAGTGTATGATATCGAAAAATCAAACAGTCTGTTTGCCGGGAATGGCGACCCACTCGACATGATCTTGAAAGGTGATATTATGTATTATCACGATGGAACAAGCAGCGATAACCTGTATCGGTTCAACGCTCGAAACTTCACCGCTCTAACGTCGCTCGATGTTGGCGCACAGGTTGGCCAAAACAACGGTGATGTTAACGGAATGAGCCTCGTAGGAGACATGATCATGATCAGTATCGCCTCACAAAACTGGTGGCAGGTTGATGGATCTGGCGGTATTGCTCAATGGAACAGCAGCAGCAACTCGTGGGGGGACAATATTCTCCCTATCGGGCAAGTTGATCGTGTAACAGCCTACCAATCCTCTACTGGAAACATGTGGGTTGCCTGGGGCGAAAACTCGCTGCAGTACATGGCTGCAAACGGTACCGTAATCAGCGAATGGGACGATGATGATTTCAACTTCCCAATCCGGGAAATTCTCGAATACAACGGAGAAGTTCTGTTCGCAACAGAAGATGGTGTCGCTCGATACAACGAGACAAGTAACCAGTGGCTATCGCTGTGGGAAGAAGGAAACGGCCTCCCGAACAACGCTGGTTCACGAATCTATGAACTGTGGACCGACGGCACAAATCTTGTTGTTGGTGGCGGCGATGTCAGTGGATTTGGACAATTCCAAGGCGGTTCTGTTTCTCACTGGAACGGAAATGTATGGTCTCAGTATTCAATGGGAAGCAGTGGAACGCCTGGCGGATATCCTCTCTCGATGGCGGAATGTGGCGGGCTGTTGCATATTGGAATCTATGCCAACAACGGCGGTGTTGCCCGACTCGACATGGACAACGACACCTTCGTCGGTTCGTTCTCGCGGACGGACTTAGGAGAAGGAGAAGTTTCTGGAGTTGCATGCGACTCTACAGACACGCTTTATGTGGCCTTCTACGAAGATGATGCTGACATCATGAAGTACGGATATTCATCTGGAACTTGGCTAACCCCTATTACAACAGCAACAAACAACCTGCCAAGCGACCGAGTGTGGTGGGATGCTATGGATTACGCCAATGGGCAACTTGTCTTGGGGCACGGACTTGGAACAAGCGGCGATAACATCATCGGCGGCGGGTACACAACCATTGCTACGTCGGGTAATTCAAATGCCCAAGCCAGCGTCAACGGAGCAGGTTCTTCAGTCACTTCTTTCCAACGAATCAACAACCAATGGCTCATCGGTCAAGCAGGCAGTTCATCTGGGTTCAGTAAAGTGCTCACCATTAGCCCCCTTGGCCAAAATACCATTGCGTCACTCCCTGGATTGGCCAGCGGGCAAGTCTCCACAATGACCGGTAACAGCACGCACCTGTGGGTAACTACTGCCGGAACAATCGCAACCTCCACTGGCTTTGGACAGCCCAGTGGTGCTGGACTTCTTCAAGGCGAACGTCAGTCTGACGGCTCGATTCTTTGGCAAGATGGATGGATCATGGCTGCAAACAGCAAAGCGCAAGACGCTGAACTGATTGGTACAGACTTGTACATTTCCACGTCACCAACCGGCCTGTACAAACTGGATACATTGACTGGAGTTGTCACGCGGCTGAACGGGGGATTGCACAGTAATCTCGATGGAATGGTTCGTGTTGGAACGACTCTGGTTCTCGGATTGATGGGGAGCGGAGGCTCTGCACCTGGCGTTCAACTCTATGACATCCAAACGGGGTACGGTAACGGGAAACTCCTTGGTGGCCTGCCTTCAAACTTGATCAATAATTTCGCTACGTCTACGGATGTGCTTTACATTGCCACAAACGGCGGTGTAGGACGATGGAATTATACTGATTCGGATTGGATGAATCCACTCACCACTGCCGACAGTCTCCCAACCAACATCATCGAAGACGTTCTTGTCGATGGCAACTACCTGTGGATGGCGACCCCAGCAGGGCTTGCAAGAAGAGACATTTCTACGGGTAACACGATTGTTTACACTTCTGCTTCTGGACTGATGGGGACTTCAACAATGTCGTTGACTTCTGCCGTGAATACCATCACCAACAGCGACGGAACTGTATCCAGCGAAACCACATTGTTCATCGGCCATAACGGTGCGGGGAATGAACGCCCTGCTGTTACGACCATCGGATTGACCACAGGCGACATCACGGGCCACGAATTTGACCAACTGCCGTCAAACAATGTCGACGCTCTTGCGAGCGACTACTGGGGCATACATGTAGCGACTGACATTGGACCTATGGTTCACTGGAACAGCAGCTCAAACTTCTTCGAAAGCGGAATCCCCTCCTACCAAATCTTTGGCTGGCCTGTTGAAAAGATGGTGAGCGATGGCGAGCATGTTTTGGTCTTTGGCGGGAGTGGTGCGTCCATAATTGAAGCCCGAACAAACACCCACCAGAACATCAAGATGTTTTCAATGCCGCAACTCACTGGTGGCACCCTCTCTACCGATAACATATGGTTGACAACTGACGGAGATGGATTGTTTGGTTATCAAAACAATGCACAATACACAGAGGTTGAACGGGTTTCAGTTCGATATGCTAATCCTCTAAACGTCGGATTCAATCTTGCTGCTCAAGACATTACAGACATGACCAAACCCGGCATGAACATCACGCTCGCAGACCTCGATTCTACGGTTGCCTTGGATTCAACACAAGGCGTCGTTGGAACAAATGGTATCTTGTTTCAAACCGTCCCTCTTGCGTTCACATCCCCAGTAAAGAATGCTGCAACCTGGGCCCAGTCAAAGAGCCTCAAATACAACGCAACCATTGAACTCAATAACAACCCAGACTTTGAAACAAGCCTTCAGCTTGCTGTTCAAAATGGAGTCATCATCAACGGAACTCAGTTCTTGCAACTGTCGTTGTATTCTCCATCAAACGGTTCAATGCAGGTTCGTCTCATCTACGACTATGTCCGCACTGAAACTCCGATTTCCCTAACTGGTTTGATTGACCGCCCGGACGATGGAGGTAGCGCACTTCTAGCGAACTGGACACTCGTTCACGATGAGAATTTCGCACGTTACCTGGTTTATGTTAACGACGGACCGTTCCAGACCGCGTCTGGACTCGCGCTTACTGCCGACGATTTGGCAGGCCGAACGGTGGATAAAGCCGTCTCTCTCCACAGCAGACTCTCGAGCGAAGTTACAACGGCCAACGGTCAACCGCTTGTTGATGGCGAAGAATACTACGCTGTTGTCGTCGTCGAATACGATGATGGGCACCTCGGCACACCTTCTCCAATAATGGGGCCAGCCTCCCCAAGCAACGAAATCCCACTCTCTCCAGTGTGGGCAAACGCTGGACCTCATGAAGGCGGAGCGGATGGAGATTTAGAAGTTGAATGGGCTCGTTGTACAGCACTCGACCTAGCGAGCACGATTATCTACACTTCCACGAGTCCAATGACGGACCTCCTTGGATTGCCTGTCGAAGCAGAGATTGCGAAAGAAGAGGGGAACACAACCGTTCTCGCTCTTGACGCTGGACAGCCATACTGGCTTGGTTTGACCTGTGCTGATGAATCAGGACAAGAAGATTTGATCAATCCGCTCATCATTGGACCTGTGGTCCCAACTGGTGGCCTGAACGATAACACAGCCCCACCGAAAATGACGAATGTCGTAGCGATTGATACGCCTGACGATGACGGTGGCCGAATCTCAGTTACTTGGGATGAAAACCCTGCAGAAGATTGCACATTCTATGCTGTCTTCATCCGGATGTCGACAGGAGGCTTCGATGGCGATACTGTATTGTCTGCTTCTGTCGAAGGTGATGAATTTAGCCAAGCGAAAATCATTGATGATTGTACTGAAACCTCGATCACAGTAACAAGCATTGACGGTATAGCGCTTCAAGACGGTCAGGCGTACTATGTTGGCGTCGTTGCCTATGACGATTGGCTTAATGCAAACCTTGCAGATGTCGACCTGGTCAAAGTCACTCCACTCCGTAATACTGCAGGAACTGGTTCAGTCCCCGACCGAGTTGGAACGGTCAATGCCTTTGATCATCCCGACGATGATGGAACGGCAATTGATGTCATATGGTCGATTTCCGATGCTGACGACTTCTCTCATTACATCGTTTGGGCTGCTGACAGGCCTCTGGCTGACCTTTCGGTTGCATGGGCTGCATTTGGTGATGATGAAACCAAGTGTGCCTGTTTGAAAATTAACAAACAATGGATTGACGAAGATTACAACCCAATCGAACTGTCGATCTCCACCGCCCTATACGGTGGAGATTCTATTGTTGATGCTACACCTCAAATTATCAAACCAGGAGTCGAACTCTATGTTGTTGTCACCGTTCATGATCTTGCTGGAAATGTCCACCTCACCGAACTTCCACAAGCTACAGTAGTCCCTGTCGACAATCTGCAAGACGTGGTTGCGCCAGCACCTCTCGATACACTCGAACTGTATGACCGTCCAAACGATGGCGGTGGAGCCCTTTTGCTCGACTTCGAACTCAGTACTGATAGCGATGTCGCTAATTACGAAGTCTATGCTGCTACATGGTCGTTTGATGCCATCGGAATGGGAAGCACGGGTCCAGCTACACCAATTGCTATCCTTTCACGGCTACCTGAACTGCCACTCACCATCGAAGTGGTCGCCGGCGATACACCAGTGATAGCAGGCCAGGAGATTTGGGCTGCTGTTGTAGTAAGAGACACTGCTGGGAACGCTCAAGAAATTAATCTCGTGAGTGTGTCTGCCCAATCCGTCGATGATGGCGTGGATGACCTCGGCGGATACCTTGATGAAATTGAGGATGTATCACTTACATGGAACGATGAAAACAATATCTTGGTTGAATGGACGCTTTCTGCAGAATCAACGGTACGTGGATATCGAATCTATATCTCAGACATTGATTTCGATACGATTGAAGATGCTGACTTTGTTGTTGAAGTGAAAGCCTCCAACTCGTTCCTAATTACGCCTAACAATTACCAGCTTCTCAAGAATACTTCAGCATGGTATGTCGCAGTTACGCCGTTTGACGACCTGTTCGAAAGAGAGGAAGTAAATACAGTCATGCTCGATGTTTACGGTGAAAATACGCAAAACGGTGACGGTCAAGATTCAAACAATGAGAATGATTTCTCCTCACTTTTGACCACACCAAACCTACTGGCGGCTGGACTGATGGCTGTTGCTCTACTCCTGCTTGTGGCCATTGTTCGTTCACGAGGCGGACAAAAGAGCCGCAATCGCACACTTGAGTTGCAAGAAGCAACGTGGGGCATACAGAACGATGATTGGGATTCATTTGGTACTCCAGTTGCACCACCGCCGATGCCTACATCGCCAGCACCGAGCGTTAGCCAAGGGCAAGCAAACGATATCTATGCGGACGCTCAGAGAATTGATAATCAAGATCTCTATGGAAGACCTGCATACCAAACCTCACAACCCGTCATGCGACCTGCACAAAACAATGCATTACTCAATGACCTTGCAGAGCCGAACGCTCCGCAACTGCCTCAAGCAAGCATTGATACCTCATTCTTGGATGACTTACTTTGAGGCGTACCAATGAGTATGGATAGGTCGACTGGTCCACGCAGCGAGGTGTTTACTACCGCCTTGTGGGATGGAGGATTCGCTCTTGCTGATTGGGATCTCCATTTGGCAAGGATGACTGAACATGCTAAACTACTGCGCATCAAATTACCAGAAAACTTGCCGAAACAAATTGAAACTCTGCTTGAAAAAGAACGTTCGTTGAAAAATACGACTCAATCGCATGAACCGAGATTGTTGTTGAAAATCAGATGCGCCCAAGATGGAGAATTGAGCGTCGATTCCAGAAGCATCGATTTCCGTAATGAGGAAGTCGATGCAATAACAGTTGAAGCCCCTAGATGGTCGAGCAAAGTAAACGGCACCAAGCATGGAGATTGGCAAGCGTATGTTGATGCTCGACATGATGCGGAAAAAAAGGGCGTAGATGTCGCTCTATTGGTCCACGATTACGCCATCGTCGATGCCGACCGGGCTTTACCCGTCGTCCTCGATGAAGACGGGGTAGCATGGGTTGCTGCGCACAATGAAGGCGGGGTCGAAAGCATCACATTTGAAATCCTGTCCCAACAACTGCAAAACGCCGGCATACCAATCCAACACGGAAGACTCAACGAAAGGCTCGTAGCACGTGCTGCCGAAATCATAACACTGGGAAGTGGTACTGGGGCGTGCCGAGTTTTGTCCGTTGATGACGAACCGCTTGGTGACAGCAACATGCTTTCATCGCTCTGCCAAACGCTTCTCGAACACCACTACCAAAAAAATGAGACATGGTCCGATGTGAGGTTGTTGAAATGAGTCTCGACATCTTAGCTCTACAGAACCACTTGCAAGAAGTTGGATTGTTAGGACCAAAGGCGGTCCACTACGGGGGACCTGATGAAGTCCTGTTGTGCTCATCTGGACCTCACTCGCACCTTGCTGAATACTCGATCCTATGCGGCCCATCTCGGCGCCGGGTTTTGGTTCGTCAGCCAAAAAATATGGAATCTGTGCAACCGCATAGTCCACTTCAAGGCGAAATATTCTTGCATCAAGAAAAGAAAACATTCACCGCCCAAGTAGAAGAATGGAAGCATGGATGCTGGTACCATTCTACGTCCATATTTGCAACAGGGCTGGACGAGTTGATGGAAAAATTACGTGATTTGACCTCAACAGAGTGCTTCGAACAACTTCCAAATTCAAAAATGCCTCAACGACCATTTTGGACTGGCGCATTTGCTTACGACATGGTTCAATGGACCCAGCCACTGCGCTTACAAAATCCACCGAAAGAAGATGAGCTTCTTACCATTCTGTGGCTGGTTGAGCGAATGGTCGTCCAAGACCGTTCGAGAGAATCAATGACCGTTCATGCACTTCAAAACGACGATTGGGCTCAGAAAATGAGCAGGAACCTCAACCAATATCCGGCCTTAGAGGGCCTTGAACCACCCATTAAATCCCAAGAATCAAGTTCGTTATCCGACCAGAGGCATGAAGCCATCATTGATGACATTCGAGAGAGTATTCTAGACGGTCAAATGTACCAAGTCAATGTTGGCCGATGGTGGGATGGAAAACTAACCGAACACCCAAGACGTATCTTTCAACGCTTAAGTGAGAAAAACCCCGCCCCCTTTTCGGCATTCATTCTAGCACCTGACCTCGGTCTTTCGCTGGTGTGCTGCTCACCAGAGTCTCTCATCAAAAGCGATGGCTCAAGGGTATTTACATCACCAATCAAGGGCACTCGGCCGCGTGGTGAAAACGACGAAAAAGAAGCTCAACTTCGAGACGAAATGGTTCGAGATGAAAAGGAACGAGCCGAGCATCGAATGCTGGTTGATTTGATGAGAAACGATATTGCCACCGTGGCTAAGGTTGGCTCAATACGGGTCGAACGTTTTGATGTGGAGGCATACGCGCATGTTCAGCACCTCGTAACTCACCTTTCTGCTGACTTAGAAGATGGGACGAACGGTGTTGAAGCCATACACAATGTGTTTCCAGGTGGGAGTATTACCGGCTGCCCTCGTACCGTCGTTTGTGCTGCTATCGATGAGATTGAGCAACGTCCGCGCTCGTTCTGGACGGGCTCCATCGGGTGGGTCGATGTTCACTCTGGAGCATGTTCACTAAATATTGCGATAAGGACATTGATCGCAAAACAACGGCGCAAACAATGGTTTGGTAGCGTTGCTGCGGGTGGAGGAATTACCATCGGTTCCGACCCGCAAACCGAAGTTGAAGAAGCCAAATGGAAGGCTGCTGCACTGCGTGAAGCATGCGGATGGCTTGAACCGGAACAATCTGATTTACCGGTTGGAAAACTAGCCACACACCCACTGCTCATCGAGGCCCCACCCCAAACAGTCCGTGCTGGTAAAGTCGAATTCATCGATGGAAGCGAAAACGAAACCAACGGGGTTCTTTTGATTGATAATCTCGACTCTTTCACATTGAATATTGCCCATGCAGTGTCCGGCTTAGGCCGGAATGTCAACGTCCTCAAAGCCCGGAACGGTGATTCGGAACGCAGATGGAATAGAGAAGCGGTAAAGGAACTCATCGAACGCATCAAGCCAACACACATCATTCTTGGCCCAGGACCTGGTAAACCTACGGATTCACCGTTAACCATGGCCGTTGCACATGCTGCTCTTTCCGAAGATATTACCGTACCTATTCTAGGAATTTGCCTAGGCCATCAGGCGATTGGAATGGCTGCAGGCATGGAAATTGTTCGCTCGACAGGCGGGCCTATACACGGTTCACCTCGCCGATGTGAACATCAAGCAAATGGCATATTTTCGGGCATAGAATCTCCAACCCTCTTTACTCGCTACAATTCCCTGTGCGTGGTGACATCTGGACCTACGAGCCTCGTGGAAACCGCATACGAAGTGGGTAATCGGATGGTAATGGCTCTGCAACACGAAGCATTGCCGATACACAGCGTACAGTTCCATCCAGAATCAGTTGGTTCTCGCCACGGTTTGACGTTGCTGCAAAATTTCCTCTCGATTGAAGCGGATGCTTGAAGAATCGGGAGCGATTGGAGAGAACTGAGGGAGTACCATGCCGACTTGCCGACATTGTTCAAGCACCTATTCTCGAGAGCAGTTCATCCATGGAAATGGGCCAAATGCACAAGTTTGTGTGCGTTGCGGACTTGAGAAGGGACTTGTTACCAAAGAACAAGCTAACAACATGTATGGCGACTCCCTACGAAGTTCTCGACTCCAGATTATGGCTCGAAGATACAGCGTTTTCATGTACATACCATTGCTATGGACGCTATGGATTTTGGTCCTCAGTGACGTCAGCCCATGGGGTTGGTATTTCCTCGGCCTGTTGGTTGTCTTGACGTTGTTAGCACCGGTATGGTTCATCTACCGCGGTGGACAATATTCTGGCGACATGGCCCGACTTACGCCTGCATACGAGCGTCCTGAAGGCCACTGATTACGACTTTGCGTGGATTTTGAGAACGTCTCCGTCGTTCATCTCATGTTCTGAACCAACAACCCTACGCGTTCTTCCATCAACGCCTCGTATGAAACCATCACCAAGATCGCTGTGCACCTTGTAAGCCAATTGTTTCGCTTGAATGGCAGAAGGAACGACAAATGCATCTGGTAAAACTTTGCCATCCCCATCTGTCCAATGCGATTCATCCTGAACAGGATACACGACAATATGGTCGAGTTCATCGAACAAAACGGTGTCAATCAATGGAGCAACGCCCGTGCCGTTGATGGATGAGAGACGCTCAAGCATGTGGTCAAGCGCTCTTGTCTGAGCCGGTGAAAGAGATTCAGGGTTTGAATATTCAAAGGACGGTTCCCCAGGGATATAGTCAATCAAATCTGCAGAACTAGCACGTCGTAATGCGAGTTCGACATCAGCCATACACGGGGCTAAGCACCCGTTAACTTCAATCCCCTGCAACACGCCCTCGGGAGCGATGTCGAATTTATTCGCAGCAATGTGAATAGGGAACAAAATGCGACGTACTTCCACGGCAAGGGCGGTAATTGTCGTGGCATCCCAATCCCAAGGACTACCAAGTGAATCATGTTCTTTTTTGAACGATTCAAAGGCCAGTGAAATCGATTGGGAGGTCGCTCCTAGTCCGGTGAGTTGTTCATGGATATAGGAAATCAAGCCTTTTTCGCCCTCTGCCTGAACGCGGCGTACACCTCTGGTCCAACCGTCGTAAAGAAGACCTGAAATCCACGCATCGAGTTCGACACCGAGAAATTTAATTTCATCACGAATGCGTTGCTGGGCTACTTCCTTGGTTTGGTTTGCACCTTGTGGGTTGCCTTCTAAATCCGTCGTTCCTGCAGCATCGACGACCTGAATCAACGCATCACAATTGGCTAAATCGGCTAAGAAGGCATTGCCTCGTCCTTTTCCTTCACTCGCACCAGGAACAAGTCCAGCAATGTCGACCAAAAAGCAGGGGACAAGACGGCGATGGGCAACACAAGAGCCCGTCCTCGGCTCGCATAAACTGCCTTGTCGCGGGTCCTCGTCGCTGGTTGGTTCAAGTCGACCTTCTGCCTCAAGTCGCATTCGAATGTCTTTGCAAGGGCACGGTAAACGGGCCGCAACGAAGGCAACGCCAACGTTTGGTTCAATGGTACAAAACGGGTAATTTGCAATGTCCACTTTGGCGAGAGTTGCTGCACTGAAGAAGGTAGACTTCCCAACGTTCGGTTTGCCAACCAGTCCGATTCTCACAGTGATTCCGCCTTAAGGAGGTGATCACTCTTCTTCCGATTCGAGAATGTCGTTACGGATTTTGGAAATCATGATATCGAGTTCTGGGAGATTCAAGCGTCCATCGCCGTCGAGGTCAACTGCATTGACAAGTCGGCCCATTTCCCATGGAGGTAAGTCAGCAATATTGGCCTTTGAAAGAGCTTGTTGGAATTCATAGCCGTCAACTTCTCCAGAGCCGTCAAGGTCAATGGAATTGAAGAACTCAAAGATGGATTGCTTTGTTTGCTTCAGGAATTGTGCGAGCATAACGAGTTCTTCAGGCACCGGGTACTCAGTGACTTCGTCGTTATGCAGTTGGGCTGATACTCGAATGAGAGATGAGCCGCCGTCGTCTTCTTCGACTTCACCAATGGTTAGATTCGTATCGATGCCAACACCACGGCCAAGCAATGTGCGGATGGTTGTCGAGCCTTCAACAAGCGTGTACGAGTGAATATCACTTTGCACAGCCAAGTCTGCGAACGCTGCATTGTTTGGACGACCGGTGTGAATCATTGAAAGAGCAGCCAAAATAGTTGCAAGTGTCACAAAGTAAAACATTGCTGCTGAGACGAGGAAAAACCCTCCAGTTGAAGCAACGGCATCTTCGACACCGGAGTTGACAACTGCATATGCAGTAAAGTCTCCAATAAGCGCAGAGATGGTTGCGGTAACCCCGCCGATAATAGTGAACCAAACGGCAAGTTGAGCGTTGCTTGCTTTAGCAAGTTGCTTTCGTGCAGCGAGTGGGTAAGAGGTGAAGATTGCTCCAAGCATCATCAATCCGCCAATGGTCGACATAAACCCAGTATCGATTGTGTGAGCCATCGAGCCGAGTTTATCCATTCCGACAAAGGTGTCCATACCAGTGAAGAAACCACCTACTGCGTAAATTGGGAGCAGCATCATTGCAGCGGTAGCAGCAAATGCTCCAGGGTTTTTCACGATTCGTTCCGGGCTTGAAGCCGCAGTGGCTACCATGTTCACTGAGCCGGCAAACAATGGAAGAAGACCAAGCGCCATGAGAATTGCACCGATGTTCTGAAGCAATTCGCCGCCATCAGCACTTGAAAGGAAGAACGGTGGGATGGTGATGAAAAGGAAGAGCATGTTGGTTTTCTGCAAAGAAGCGGACCAGACAGGCTTACCTGCCGTGAATGGAATGATGTGGTATGCTGCTGCAAATATAAGCGCAAGCGGAACCCATCCATTCAACACTCTCTCAGCCAACCATACTGTTTGAGTGGAGTCAGCAATATCGCCAAAGAATGCGAACAGCATGCTTACGATCTTAGCCACCAAAGCCAAAACGAGGAACCAAATTGTTGGGGAAATATCCTCGTGTTCTCGCTCTCCGAGGGTGATGAAAACATTGATCAGAAGTGCGAGATGGAGCATTGCTCCTACCAGAAGCATAGAGATGTTCTGAATTGTCTCCAAGACTTCCGCTCCGTCATCGACGTTGATAAGAGAGAACACTGCTGGAAGCAAAAGAACAGCGATGGTTGATACCGTGAGAAGAACGGCAACCATCGATGCACTGGCTTCACTTGCCAATCGTCCCTTGGAAGAGCGCGAAACGGCGACAAGAGCCGCACCGATTAGCAAATAGTTCAGTGCTGTTGAGAAAAATATTGCAGTGTAATCGGTCAGCATTGAACCGTCATCGTAGCTCCAACCAACGCTTGCAAGCGAATTGAGAGCGGCTGGGTCATAACGGTGCCAAATGCCCAAAAACATTCCGAGTGCAGCCATGAAAAACCAAGCCATACCGAAGCGCATCCATGTCTTTACTCCACTTCCTGCTTTGTCGTTAAACAGATCAATAAGACCTGCTGGGGCCTTGTTAAGCAAAAATAAGCCAACTTGTCGAAGTGGACTTGCCATTCCTCCAATTCCTTGAACCATGTAGTTAGCTACAAGAGCAAGCGTAACCAGTATGAGACCTGCTGTAATGAATACTGTTTCCATACATCACACCTCCTAATCGACAATGACCTCGCTGAGAAGCGAAGCGACAATGGCGCCCACGCCGATGAGAATACCAATCAAGTAGTACCAAATTCCACTACCACCGAGGTTTCCGATAAGCGGTACCAGTTCGCCGAGAAGCGGGATGTTATCCCAGCCAAACACGTTGGAGAATAAAGCAAGTAGTCCGAGGAGAGCGACGCTGAAGAGTGTCAAAAAGACTCGACTGCTCGATGGTTCTCCTGTTCCAACGGTAACATCTGGTAGAGTTGTAGCGTTTGACATTTTTCTTCACCCTTACATGACCCCGTAGGGGTCAATCCGTCCACTCGCATTGCGGTCATAAACATTCACTCCTTGCGAAGAGGTTTTTTCCGATTGAAAAAGGGACCTAGGGCGAACGAAGACGGTCAAGCACATTGCCCCGACGATGCTTCGAAATCCCGAGAGGGACCGGTAGAGTTTGTTCAAGCAGAACTTCTTCCTTCCAGGCCTTTTCACATTCACAGGATAGCCCCTCGAATTCTTCCAACTCACCAGAAACGGCGTAGCGCTCAATCGCAGCAACGACCACAGAGTCACACGAACCACAATTGTGAGCGCCGCGTATTTTCCCCCCAGCAGTCGGATGAATAATGAGACGGCAAACTTGGTCATCATCTCCATTCTTTCCACCTTTGGGATGAATGGTTGGGTGGGCTCTACGTATCATTTCCACCAGAGACCAAAGCCATGGTGGGCGATATTCGTTGTTACGATGAAGACGATCGATGATGGTCCCGCGCTGAATATTCATCGGGTTTACTGAGATTTCATCGCTGCGTTCTGCCACTTGCTCAATCCACTTCACACCGTGGTTCAAGGCGTCTGCTTCACTCATAAACGGAGGTTTGAACATCAAATATGTCTTCACTCGAATGTTAAACTTCTTCAAGTTCTCGACCGCTCTATCCCATGATTTGGTAGTGAATCCTTTGTTCACATGGAAACGAAGAACTTCGTCATCATAGGCCTCAAGTCCTACAGCCACAGCAAAACTCTGGTTCAATTGAGATGCCCATGCGAGTTTTTCTTCAGTGAGTTGTTCGCATCGGCTTTCTACAATCAGTTCTTTGCCGAGCTCTTGGCAATCCCTCAGTACGGTTTCTTGGAATTCCACCGGGATTTCTCGGTCTTCAAGCAAGGAGCCACTGGTGTAGACCTTGACCATAGCGTGGTCTTTGAAATCCTCAAACTTTTGTTTAGCGTAGGCCCACTGAGAGTGGAGGTCTTCGTTGGTGACATCATCCCTGGTGTCGTTGAAATATCCGCAAAAAGTACAACCGCTGGACCACCACCAATGGCATCCCTTCGTTCGAAGAATTACGGTGACTGCGCTGCAAGGCGTTCCATCAGCCAATGTTTCAGGAGTATAGTAGACGGTTGCAGGTTCACTCGCATCCCACGATTGTTGTCGCGCAACTGCCCAAGGAGTGTTTGCTGGAGCTTTGACAAGGTCGTGAATTCGTGAACCCTTAGCGCCATCTCCGACAAGTGTCAACGACTTCGGCCCGACCATGGTATCCCTCAATGTCAAGTCGCATGGCTTTGCCGTTTCAATGCACCGCTTGGAATTCGGCTAGGATTCAGATGGAACGAACAGTATTGTCGAGCCGGCCCGGACAAATTCTCCCTTTGGATGAGAAGGGTTTTGTTCCTCAGCAGAGACTACGTTTGGAGTGAATGAGCGTGCAGGAGCACGGATGTCCACCCGTGAACCGAGACGAATCATGCCGTAGCGTTGACCGCGACGAACTTCAGAATCGATACCCAACCACGGCACGATGGTCCGAGCTAAAGCCCCTGAGATTTGTGTGACTTCGATCATGAGTTCCGACTCTCCCTTGAACACACTACGAACTCTTTCATTGAACTGACTTTCTTTTTTGTAGGCTGCAACAAAAGGCCCGCGGCGAAGTCCTTTTCCCGCCCTGTGTTCCATTCTGTGAAGTGTTCCGGCAAGCGGGGCTCGATTGACGTGGACGTCAAGTGGAGACATGAAAATAGCGATGCGGAAAACGTCATCGTCGGACTCTTCACCCACCTCCACCGGTTCAAAACGCTGCTCAGTATCAAACCGCAGAGGATGTTCTAAAGGTTCAGGATACCAATCTCCAGTGAGTGAATCGGACTCACACTCACCTGACGTCAATTGTTCTTTGTTCGGGCGTCGACCCGTTGATCGTTCGCGGCGTACAAACATGATATGTCCGTCTGCTGGGCTTACCAACACGCCCTCATCGCGAGGAATTGGGCGGTCGGGGTCTCGCCAAAAATTAGCGAAAAAAGCGGAGAGCATCAAGCAAAAGATACCGAACAATGGAATGAATCCGTACAGAGAATCGATTGTTGCGCCGATGATCAGGGCGCTACCTCCCATCATCAATGGGATGAGAACTGGAGCGTGGCCGCCATGGGCCAGTCCACCCATAGAATCGCCTCACTCAGCCCAAGGGTCGTCGCCATCAGCCCAAGTGGCTGCAGCGGTGGTTTCAGGAGCTTTTGGTTCTGCAACTTCTTCAGTTGCTTCTTCAGTTGCTTCTTCTTCGACTTCTTCAGGAGCAGCATCAACGACTTCGACGGATGCTGTCGAATCTTCGGCAGCTTTGCCCTCAGCTTCAGCCTCGGCCAAATCCGATGCGCGAGCCTCGACCATGTCTTCCATCCGTTCGGTAAACGCACGAGCCATGTGCTGTGATTTTCGCTCTGCTTCAATGGCGCGCTCAATCATTTCATAACGGACCTTGATTGCCTTGTTGAGGTCTTCAAAAATTTGCATGTGGTCGACATACCAGTCGTCCCGAGCTTTCATTTCTACGACAGCGTGCTTCAAATCGTTGTCCAGTTCTTCAGCAATGCTGAACACTGTACTAACACGGTTCTTTTCACGGGAATACTTTTCTTCCATCTTCTCCAATTCAGGTTCAAGATGCTCGACTTTCTTTGACGCTTTGACAGCACGGAGTTCAAGTTCACGAACTCGGACTTCTTTTTCAGAGAGGAGTGCTTCTTGGGTCTCTTTTTCGATTTCACGTTCAATGATTTCTTTTTCGAGAACTTCGATGGTTGCAACTGCATCCTCAAGGTCGGATTGGGCAGAGGTAAATGCTTCATACAGGACCTTGATTTGGTCTTCGTATTCTTCAGCAGTCAATTTCTTTACAGCTGGTTCAAAGTCCGCTGGGATAATGGTTCCGTCTTCGGTCATTGCTTCACCCGGAGGCAAGCCTCCGTGAACACCCACACACCTCCACCCTATCAAGCCGACGCTTAATAGGACTGATTTTAGAGGGCAATCGAGTCAACATTAACGGTAAGAGTCCGTTACAGAAACAAGTTCTCTAGCGATGCTTACTTCACCCATCGAGTGACCCGCATCCGGCACCAATACCAGATGGCTCGATGGTACAGCTTTGTGCAATTCCCACGCACTGCGGGCCGGGCAAACGACATCGTACCGCCCCTGGACAATGTGCATTGGGATGTGTTGAATGGAATCAACATGGTTGAGAATATGCGCCTCCTCAAGGAAAATGGCGTTGATGAAGTAGTGGCATTCAATACGAGCAAACGCAACTGCGAAATCTAAATCTTCGGCCTTTTCGAGGTATGAATCGTCTGGGAAAAGGCGGCTTGTTGCCATTTCCCAGCGCGTCCATTCCTTGGCGGCAGCGCGCCGAACCGAAACATCTTCGGCGGTAAGGCGAGAATGGTATGCCTTGATGAGATCGTTCTGCTCATTCAATGGTATATGCTCGCGGTATGCCTCAAATGCATCGGGGAAGATGTGGCTGGCTCCGTCTTGGTAAAACCAGTGAAGTTCGCTCTTTCGGCACATGAATATGCCGCGGAGCATCAAACTGATGGCACGGCCGGGGTACTGTTGGGCATAAACCAAAGAAAGTGTTGAGCCCCATGAACCACCGAAAACATGCCATTTCTCGATTCCGAATGTTTCTCGTAGCAATTCAATATCATGGACAGATGCTTGAGTCGTGTTGTCTTCAAGTTCAGCGTATGGTGTTGATTTTCCGCATCCGCGCTGATCGAACTGGATGATGTTGTACGCATTTGGGTCGAAGTACCGGCGGTATGCTGGTTGTCCGCCGCCACCAGGGCCCCCGTGAATCACGATCACTGGCATACCGTCAGGATTGCCGCTCTTTTCCCAAGCAATCGTGTGCAAATCCGAAACCCGTAACATGCCCGTTTCATAGGGCTCTATCAGCGGATACAAAACATCGTCAATCGTGGTCGTAACATCGAGCATGAACCTTCGTAATGCCGACGAATATTGTTCTTATCGGAATGGACATCTTCTTGGAATGGTTCGGTTCGACTGGTTTTATGAGCCGGAGAAAAGCGACCGATGTTTTTAGCGAATGGGCCGAGAAAGGGAAAGACAAGGGTATGGAAAATGGGCATGCTGCATCGGTTCATGCCATGCTAAAGCTTGCTGGAATCCCACGTTCCGAAACCTATTCTGCCGTTGATGTCGGGTGTGGAAACGGGTGGGTGTGCAGACTTTTAACACGCGATGAGGCATCAACGCGCGTCGTTGGGGTTGACGGTTCCGAGGCCATGATTGCGAAAGCAAAAACGATTGATGCCGATGGTGAGTATCACGTCACTGTGTTGCCGGATTGGGAACCTTCTGAGAAGTTTGATCTCGTCCACAGCATGGAATTCCTCTATTACCTTCACGACCCAAAAGCCATGCTCAAAAAGCTCCATGACAACTGGATGAACAGCGGTGGAATGCTGGTTGCAGGTGTTGACCATTATCAAGAAAATAAAGACAGTCTAAGTTGGCCTGAAGCATTGAACGTCCACATGACGACACTCAGCATGGACGAATGGAAGACGGCTATGGTTGAGGCGGGTTTTACCGATGTTGAACTCCACCAGGTGGCCGCAACGGACTCGTTCATTGGGACATTGGTCATGTGCGGTAAAAAGGCCTAATCGTCGTCATCTCCAACAGGACCTAGCGCCGAGCCTTCTGGCCCGCACAACTTTATTTGGCCGCGTGCGAATGGGCATTGAGAACAGATGTGAGAGGAATCTTCAGGCAAGCGAGGCGGTTCATTCAGTGCTTCGGGTGTAGCAGAGAGTTGTGCCATCCATTCGAGATGTTGTGCAAGCGTTCGAGAAGCAGATTCGTATTCGCTTTGAGTCAATTGAACCATGCGTCCCGATGCACCGATGAGCAAGGCTGGCGGCAAGACTCTGCGGCGCTCGTTCGCAGGTTTCTGTTGCTCAAGCACTTCTAAGGCCATCGAATACAGGGTTAACTGAAGGCGGTGTTCGTCGAGTATCGAACGCTCTTCCAAAGTCGATGGGTACGGAACCAACACATCGCCCTTGTATTTTTGGAGACGGCTTCCAGATTCTGGATTCTCGGAGTTGAACTCATCGCGGCATCCTTTGGTCTTCAAATCGACCACTTGGAGGCAACCGTTTCCTTCCTCGTCGCGCATGGCGAGAACTAAATCCGCTCGTCCATCAAAAATAACATCAACATGATCTATTTGAGCCAAATTCTGCACCCCTCCAACCGAAAAACCGGTTCGGATGAGGCCATCAAATCCAACTTTATGTCGGAAGTAAAACGGAAGTTCAGTTCGTAATCCCTCGACTTTAAACCCGAAATGTTGCTCACCAGCCGCATACCTTCCAAGCAATCCCTTCCGGACTAGCGAACCGAGTTCTGCTAATCGATCAAAGGTCGGTTTAAAAGCGTCTGAATCCGCCGCAGTAATACCTTCTTCTGTCAAAACGCGTACAAGAATTTCTTCATCATCAAGTAAGTCCTTTCCGTCAAAAGTCCATGCAGGCATCAGCGGAGTAGAGGGTGGAGCGTTCTTAACGAAAGGATTTTCCAAACCAAGTTCCACCAATCGATGCATGAGTGTGCCGAAAACAGTCGCTGGCGGATACATCGATGCGGAAGATTCTGGCAAAGGTCGAGCTAAAAAGAAATTAAGTGGTTCTGGGTTCCAACCTTTCACCTCCGAGAGCCAGTGGCGGCGTGGACAGGCATAACTGGTATCCAGCCCATGGGCCGTCATTCGCATCATTTCGCTGACAAGCGGAAGGGTGGTTTGAGGCGCTGGTACTGGATGAATATCCTTGAGTCGGGCCTCAAGGTTCATCCATCGTTGAAGCGGCGTTGCTGTACTCAAGCCGGGGAAACAATCCGGAGAATGATACACGTACAGGGATTTTACTGATTCAGGACCCAAGCATGCATCGTCAATCAACGAACGAGGGTTGAAAGAAAGTGTCGTTTCCTTGTATTGCAAAAGTGGGGTTGCAAAAGAGTCATTCGGTTGAAGCCATGGCGAATCTTGAACACTGTTTTGATGAGATAAACTTCGCAACCCGTCAAGCCACATGGCTCCCATCGTCTTCATCGAAGGCTTACTCTTGAACTCCAAATAATGAGTTTCTTCATGGATTGTTGCTGCCTCGCTTGGGGAACCAACGACAATCAATCGGTCCTTCACACGCGTTAACGCTACGTAGAATTCACGCCTGCGTTCAGCCTGCCGCTGAGCATGGTCCATTCGCTTAGCAAATTCCCAAAGGCCGTCATCTGGGCGGTCACGTGAAGACCACGGATTGATTCGACCAGCAACCACCTGCGGGGTAACCAACACATTGTTCCGTACTGCTAACGAAGCATCCGACTTACCTGCATGGAACATACCAGCCACAACAACAACTGGGGCTTGGAGACCTTTTGCCCCGTGAATGGTCATCACTTGCACTGCCCCTCCAGAAGGTGTAATGATGGCAGAAGGGCCCTTGCCTCCAATCGACTGAAGTGACTTCATGCGATTGAATATAGCCGAGGCTTCATGCCCTAATTCATTACCAATGGAGGCTGAAAGCGCACACCAAGCCTCAGCGTTCTGCCTCGAAGTATCATCTGAATATGCTAAAAGCAAATCCGAATGGTCAAGAACGGCGTCAAAGACATCGTGTACTGCGCCTTGATGCACCAGTGACTCCATGTGTTCCACCAATTTTTGGACCGATTCACTGGGAGCAAATTTATGTATTTTCTGCCACCAAGTTGACTCGTCCGTTGATGACATCAAAGCATGAGATTGTACGTCGCTAAATCCGAACACCGGAGAACGCGCAAGAGCCAATGCAGCGTGTCGAGAATGTGGGAAAGCAATCAATTCCAAACAGGCGAGCAGAGGTGCGACGACTGGCCGCTCCAAAAGCGCACCTTGCCTGTCTGCCATAACCGGTATGCCACGAGACTGGAGGCGCTGTATCAAGTCAGGAATGTATTTTCTCGAATGAACCAGAATGAGGATGTCTTCAGGGCGCACGGTTGTAGAATTCGATGCTACTTCGTGGTAGTCGTTTACCGATGCATCCCAAACTTGTGTTGGGCTTTGAGTGACAAGGGCTTGCAGTCGAGCAGCAATCAATTCGTTTTCGAGATGAGCACGTTTGGCTTCAGGATCTGCAAATGTATCAATTCGTTTTTCGAGGTCAAGACTTGGAGGTTCAACTCCAATTTGCAAAGGTAAAAGCCATTCGAGTACACCTTCTACTTGTTCTTTGGCGTCGGCATGTTCATCGAGGTCTCGGGCAGGACGAAGTGATTGTGATTCAGCATGCCAATCTCCCGGTAGAACATAGTGGCGTTCATCGAATACATCGTCAAACATACCGTTCATCGTTCGCATTAAGTTGTGGAGAGTTCGGTGGTTGGAAGTCAAGTCAATATGCCCCAACAATCGCCGTGACCGACGCTCGTCTGAAACCAGTTCTAGGTAGCCACTGCCGTCTTCAAATCCAACTTTTACATGTTGCCACAACTGGGATTCCACTGCCTTGCCTTCGATTTGAGAGCTTTGGATAAAGGATTTGCCAGCGCCCACTGGGCGCGGGTCTCTTCCGCATCCTTCGACGCGTAAATGCAGCAGCCTTGGTTCAGATTCCTCAATCGAATTTGCCAATTGTATGGCTGCCACCGTTCGACGCATGACCGTAACTTCCGCTTGTCGGAACCGGTAGATACTTTGTTTCATATCGCCGACGATGCAGATGGTTGGATCCCAAGGTCCCAACGGACGAAGCGGTTCATCTGCTTCGAGCCGACGATGGCCCCATAGACGTGCCAAAAGACGGAAGTGTGCTGGATTGGTGTCTTGGTATTCATCGATAATGAAAGCCCGGTATTGACGGCGAATCGTTTGCAAGGTGTAGAATCGACGTTGGAGGTCTTCGTAACACGACTGATCCTCCCCAGCCAAGCGCATTGCACGAGAAACGTGTTGATCAGACCAAGGTTCATCGCCTAACCGATCAAGTGCTTGAACAACTACTGGAGGGTAAACATGCCGAACCATGTCCGGGCATCGTGCGAGCAAGAGATCCGCCACAAGGCGTTGAATATCATCGTAATCATGAACTCCTTCGTGGGCTTTGCGTAGCGACAAAATGTCTTGACAACCTCTGTGCACGACAAGCAAATCATTGAGGACATTGGTTTGGAGTTCATGTGAAATCCGAAGGCGTCCGTCAGGTGCAAGGTCACTAAACGACAAGTTGACTTCCTGACAACGTATCTTCGAATCTTCAGGTAAGAACGGCAATTCCGAGGAGGGGTGAAGCAAGAAGGCACTGCGGCCGAGAAGACAAACGAGTTTGCCGAGGCGCCCTGTCAAGAGAGTTTTCAGTTCATCTCCAGCTTCAATTGCATCCACTACAACCGCTTCTTTTTCTGCCTTAGAGACGCCTTTGGCAGCGGATTTCGATAATATCCCAGGGTGCCATCCTTCGGAATGATTGGATTGCGGGAGGCCTCCTTTGGGGAAGAAATTGGGCACTTCTTCCGCCAATTGGTTGGTGGTTGCCGCAGCAATTGCTACCTGCCAAACCCATTGCAGGCATTCGCCTGGATCATCAGAGACAGATTGACGAGCCAATTCAGTGAGATGGTTGAATCGGGTGAGCGTCGTTCCAATTTCTGCCTCACATGCGTGGATATAACTCGCTGCATGGTTCATGTAAACGTCAACCCATTCCGAAAGGGCGTGTTGTAATGATTGAGCAAAATCGACAACTGTATTTCGAACGGGTTCGAGGAACATATCCATGAGGATCTCGTAAGGCATTGGCCCATCACCGTTCCAATGGTGCCCAAGTGTTTGTGCCCGAGCAAGCATGGCTTGATACGCCTCTTCAACGAACAGTGACTTTCCGAGCATTCCGCTCAGCACGACGGCTGAACGCTCTTGGCCCCCAAGCAGAACTGCGAGGCGGTTTCTTGATGCTAGGAACGCTCCAATATGGCCTCGAACTCCAGCTTCATGCGCATCATCAATCGTCCGTATCCGCCATGCTGAATGCAGTGCTTCTTGGATGAGGAGTGGGGCTCTTTCTTCGGAAATCTGTTCCCGGCTTGGATGAACTGCGACCAAATCAAGGTGAGGAGAGACAAGTTGGGAAAGAAAGGCATCGATGGTTGAGATCGGTGCTTCATCGAGAGCAGACATCAACGTCTCAATGTCTCCTTCGCGAATCCGAGGGTCGAAAATGCCCTCGTCGTCCTCTTTTTCAAGTGAAGTCGCCCGGCTTTGACCGACTCGGTGTCGTATTCTTGCTTTCAATTCAGCAGCGGCTTTCTTGGTGAACGTGATGGCTACAACTTCGCTTGGCAGTAATCCCTTCCATTCCTTAGGAGGCGTTCGTTGTCGAGGAGGGGCTCGCAAGAATCCGCTCGCTTGATTGGACTCTCGAGGGCCAGCAGGAAGTAAATGCGTAGCGCGCTGTTCTGATGAGAGAAGATGTTGCACATAGCGTTCAGCCATCACCGTCGTTTTCCCGGTGCCTGCTCCAGCATCCAAAGCAATGTGTTTGTCCAAGTCGAGGCCAAGTTGTTGACTTCGATTAAATTGGATAATCAATTGACTTCACCTCCGAGAGTTGCTGAAGGGCAGATTTGACGAACTGAACAATACGAGCAATGCTTCCCTGGTGTTGGATTGACTGAGCCATTGGCTGCTGCTTCAATGGCTCGATTCGCTGTACGAATTCGCTCCTGAATCCAGGCACGAAAACCATTGGATTCCGCGGAACCTGTACCCGGCATTCGATGGTGATTTTGAGTATACATCGTCCGTTCGCCAATCTCAGCGGCGCCAATGTATTTCAAAATCGACGCGTCGATTTCTACGTAATGGGCCGTCGATTCACCAACCTCAGAGACACCAACACCGACTACTCGGTCACCTGGGTGACTTTGCTCCCATGCGCGTGCATACAGTCCAAGCTGTACTTCATCAAACAGAGCCTTACGATGTCTGTCACCCTTGTCGGTAGACTTAGGGCCATTCACCGTCTTCAAATCACGAATAATGACAAAACGATTCGCAGCGGATGGATGTTCCAATGAAAAGAGCTCAGTCGATGGGGTTTCTGAAAGTACGCCGTCTTTAATGGCTTGATTTTTCATTTCAGGATTCAATACAATGGCGTCGACGCGATCAACTCTTCCAGACAAATTGAACGTGACTGGTTGAGATGAATCATCGAAGCCATCGACTTTCACATGATTGCCTTTTTCAGAAGAAAACTCCCATTCACAGGCAAGTGGGCCGACTCCGGTAAGTGCGAAATCTGATTCAATCATCCGCCCAATTCGCCCGCTGGGTTCGAGTTCATGCTCCCCCTCAAGGTACAACCTCCATTCGGTGGGTGTCACGCCAATCATCTCTCGACAACGATGAACTGCTACAGCGTCATATCGAGTCAACCATGGAACTTCATCGGACAGATATGTCAAGACTGCGCCCCATAATGCATCGACGGAGTTGTTTGGACCAAGGTGGAGTGGTAGAGGGGAGGAGACTGCATCTTCAGCGGTCGGGACCCCATGGCTTCGTAACAAAGCAGCTTCAGTGTCGTGTATGAGCGTCCCGCGTGTACGCGATTCAAGATCTTCACTCAACGTTTCCTCGGCTCTGGCTTTGAGTTGCGTATCCATCCATGCTTTCCGAGGGCATTGTAGCCATGACTGCAATCGGCTTTGAGACCACTTTTCTCGCTTTATGGAAGACGACTTTATCCCCAAGGTCGAGTTGAGAGCCTCGCTTGGAAATGTGTATCCTGGTAATGGCCTGGGGTCAATTGCAGGCCCTCTCGACCTGCTGTTCGCCTTCAAACCCAAATGAGGCCAATGTTCCTGCTGACTGGAGCCAACCCCCACTTGAGACTTTGTTGGTTGCAGAATAATCCCGTCAACACTCAAAAGATGTTGCCGATTCTCCCAAGTGAAGTAGTCGCCATTGTCGAGGTTTTTCATGACCGGTTGGCGAAGGTATCGGTCGTTTTGAAGTTCCAACTCGTGTGCAAGAGCAAGGCTGGTATTCGAAAGTACAGCCGCCTCGGGCGTCCCCCCGTCTCCAAGTTCAAGCCCTGAGCGTTGACGTACATCGCGTCCACGATGCCCCCCTCTCTCACCAACTGCTCTACCTTCGTGCATCGACATGGTGAACGGCCTTGGAGTAAGCCAAACCGTTTCCCCACCGTGTTCATCGGCCGTCCAGTGCCAACTTCGGTGAGCATTCCCCTCTTGATGCGACTCCATGGTTAGGAACGAGGGGGCTTGATAGAATGTTGAGAGCGTGCCATCGGCTCGTGTTTCAGCCAACCATTCGGCCAATGGAGCACTGGGTCCGCCGCCTTCTTCGGCACTTGTATCAAACACAACAACCTCGGACCCTGCATTGAGCAGGTGGCGAAGATGATGCCTGCCTTGGCGGATGGTTAGGTCCGATGAAAAAAGCCCGATTCGCAATTGGGCTGGCGCATCGAGCCAAGGAACCTTTGACGCCTTCATTGCCCATGAGTTGACATCCAGCCCAACCAAGAGAATGAGGTCTGCTTCAACTCCGAGTGCCTTTTCAGGGGTGAGAACGAGCACGTTTTTTCCTCGAGAACGGGAGCGAGGGAGAGATGTTTTCGATAAAATTTGTTCGAAATGCTGAATGAATTGTTCTCCGCTCTTAGGTGAATGAACATTCGCTTTTTCTAACAATACTTGAGTAGCTTCGTACGCTTCTTTAACCATTTGAAGGCCAGCAAGGGAACGATCAAAAGTAGCCGTTCTATTGGTCAAATCACTCCAATTTAGCCGTTGATAGACCACATCCAACCATTCTTCACCGGTCTTCAATCGAGGAGGGAGGGGGAGACTTTTCTGTGAAGAGCACCCAACCGCATCGTCTTCAAGCGAGCGGAGCGATTCATCATCAATCAGTGGCGCCCAAATACGGGCCACGCAATGCATCCACCATTGAGTCTCTTCGAGGGCTTGACGTTGCCGCTCCGGGTTTTCTCCAAGCTGAGGTTTTGCCTGAGCCAAAATAGCCAGCCATCGTGACAAACTACCAAGGCCCCCACGTACATGGAACGAACGCGCAATGTTCTCCAAGATACCTGGATGGGGACGAGGCGTCCAAGTTCGTTCACTTGGGTGCTTTAGAGATTCAACTGCTCCGTTGACTAACGGCAAACTGTTGTGTTCATACAAAACACGTAGGTGCTGCAAAGACCATGCTTCCATTCCAATTCCAAGTTTCATCGCCCGTAATAGACCTGATACGGCTGGTACTTGTTCCAACTCAACCTTCTCAGCACCGCAGGAAAAGCCCAACGGTTTGATACGCGAATGCCATTGAGGTAGATTTGAGTCGGCAGCACCATCGATGATCAGCACCGTTCCCGATGAACGGAGTGAAAAAGAGCGAAGTAACTCAACGGCCGCATCCATGCTGTGTTTACAACGTTCAAGAGTAATGCGATGTAAACTGGTTTGGCGTTCATCTCCGCGTCCAGAGCGCCATGGTATGTTTACAGTGGGCTTCAAAACTTCGTGCGCAGGAAGCCATTCTGGAAGAGTTTTTTGCGTTACATAGTCCCATTCTGCTTCAAAGAGATACGCTCCGTGATGGCCTAGACGGAATGAACCTGCACAACATAATTGGTGAATCGGACGATGCTTCGACAGCTGTTGGTAGAATGAGCGTTCTATCTCGGTAAAATCGGGAGCAGTATTGAGTAGGACAATGCCGTCAACGTCATTCAGAGTGAACGGAGAGTTTTCCGATTGGTGGAGTGCTTGTGTGAGCTCATGGAGTGCATGATGAGGATGAGTGCCCGATAGAGTCAACTCGACATGGTTGAGGATTTTATCAAAGTCGCGAGCCCCTGGATCCTCATCCCAAGCCCAGGGCTGGTTAAGTTGGGTGAGTGTTCGATGCAATGTAAGCACCCGCTCAGTTTGGAAAGGAGACCATTTTCTGCCTTCAATGGCGGAGAAAAGTAAGGGCAAGTCCCCGTTTTCCGCTGCAATTTTGGTGTGCGCATGTACAACCGCGAATGTACCGGCTTCATCACCAAGCAATGGCGGGAGGCCTAAATCCAAGACGAGCAACTGGGTAAGCCGTTGTAGCGTGAGGTGGTGGGTTGTATCAACAGACGCATCGGTCTGCGACAATCGAAGTAACGTCTGGTTGCGGCTGGCCTCATTCGGGTGAAGGACAAGGATGTTGTCTGCGTCACCATTGCAAAGCGACTTAATCAGCCAAGGAGGAAGGTTGTCTCCCGAATCAATTGCCTCGAGAGAAATTGATACCGTCGAATCGTGTTTCATCTCGGCCGCCCCATCACAGTTACAGACGTCGACTGTTCTTGAAGGCTCGCTGTCAGAGCAAAGAGTTGTGTGTTTCATTGATATACTGTAGGTGCCATTAGATTGTGGAGTTCTACCGTAGTCTTTCTTTCTTTATATACTGTCGAAAAGAATAGTCATTGTTTGTGGTAACATGAAAGGTTCTTGTTTCAAGAAAAACACTCATGATTGCCGAAAGCCTTAAATAATGCGGCCTGCCTACTATACCTGTTGGGCCGTAAAATATCACCAAGTCACTCTTTTGGGGCACCCCCCGAAGAAGGCGGCTGGTGGTTGAGCGGCTCACAAACGGCTAAACAAGAATGGAGATAATAAGTATGACTGAAGACATGAACCAAAAGAAGATGGAATTGACGAACTGTGACGAATGCGCAAGCAAAAACCTCACTGCTATGCCCGAAAAGGGCGAAACATGGTGCGACGACTGTGGCCTTGTCCACAAAGATCAGAAGATTCTGGCGAACGACAACGGTGGCGCACTGTTCGGCGAAGGGGCTCACTACCACTCCGTTCGGCAAGATGCTGACCAAAACCGAAACATGGGAGGAACCGGTCCAAAAATGCGGTACGGTTCCAAGGGCGTTAACAATCCGAGCAAATACCGCTTGCTCGAGAAAATTGACCGAAGCACTGTTCGCAACCCTCACCCATTTGCCAACCGTGTCAAGCGTAACATCGAACAATTGTACGGCCGTCACGCCCTTCACATTCTCGAATACATCGTCGAGATGTCATGCAAGCCACTTACCAGTGAACAAGAGCTGATTCGAAAGAAGCAAAGCAAGTCACTCGCTAAGCGATTAGGTATGCCCAAGCAATCCATCTGCCGTAAGGTCAAGGGCATCAAGGGTTCGTCTGAGGAACAAAACGCCGTCATCATCGCTGCAGCAATCGTGGAACTGGCTGGGGACTTGGGTATCATGCCGAAGTTCGACCGCCGTTCTACTATGGACAAGGCCGATATCACTCCAAAGCAAATCAGCAACGCTCGTATTCGTATCTTGCAGCACTGGAAGGCCCGCCTCACCATGGAATGGGCTGCCATGCCTCCACGAAAAGATGCAAACGACCGCCGCGAGGATTCAATTACGCAGGCAATGGAACACGTGTTCGAAATGCTAGGAGGGCACCTCGGACCCGAAGACTACGAGAAGGTGTTGTATGAAACAGAAACCCGCTTGGCTCTGCTCAAAGAAGGAACTGGACAGGCACTCACCATCAACATCGAAGCTCGAATGGTCGTTTGCGTTACCGCTTATGCGAGTTTGAACTACTTCGGATTGCAATCTGGGGCTGCTGACTTACTTGCTGGAGTGTTCGGCCTGACAAGCAGCGGAATCCGTTCACGTTACGATGCATTGGTGAAGAAATCGGATGCCGGTACCTTTCATGATGCTGGTGCGTTTGATGTATCCATAGCATGCTACGACCCTGGGTCGGATAAACATGCACAGAATGCATTGATAGCCAAAGTTCGATTGGGTAATGTATGCGGAAAGCGTACTTCCTCGTCTTAATTGTCTTCTTGATGGCCTTTGTGCCTTCATCGACCGTAGCCGCCCCAGCGACACAGACGGATGTTGGAGTGTTGTTCGGCGGACAATGGTCGCTATCAAACGAGAGTGGTGCTTCATTATCCAACCTGAGCGAATTGCCACCCATCGTCGAAGTTTACACCGCAACATGGTGTTCAAACTGTGTCGATGTCGAACATGCTTTGGACAACATCGAGAACGAAACTGGCATTCAACAGTACCATATTCATAGAGCAATTAACGAAATTCAAGATCCACTAGGTAGCATCGAAATCGATCAACACTTCATTGACCGCTATGGCATCCAAGCGCCTCCAGTCGTGATCTTTAACGGTACCACCATCAAGATAGGTAGTATCGCTGAAGCTGCATCGTTAGAAGAGGAGTTCACCGTTCTTTCCGATGCTCACCTCTCGCTTATCGGCGACTCAAGTTTTGCATGGACGCCTCTTTCACAAGATGCTGGGTTCGTCGCTTGGTCGCTTGATGTTGAAAACATGGCTGCTCCGGAAGGCAGTTCCATCGTTGCTCAAGCATGGATTGTCGAAGACTCTGCTCGATTTGAAGACGGTTCCAACGGTCTCGAACATTACCCGCACGTTGTACGTGGAATCGTTGAATTGGGCCACCTGAACCTTACAGACGAATCCGTTACCATGACCGGCAATACAACCATTTCGCTCCCATCTGCATACGATGGGTCCGACTTGTCTGTTCATCTCCTGTACCAATTAAAGTATCCAGTCGAAATTGTGGAAGAGGTTGACCAAAGCACCGACTGTGTAGGAACTGAGTGTGAAGAAGAGGAACGAATTATTCCTGCAGCATCCATGCTGATGAGCGTGAGCGTCCTCATTGCCGTCGCTTTACTCCGTAACGATTGATCCCACGGATTAATCGTGTTGACGAAATCTGTTGTTTACATCGCGAAGGTCTTGTTGTAATTCTGAACGGAATTCTCCGAGTCGTTGAGGCGTTTGCCTCACCTCGCCAAAGTGCCAATGCCATGGCGGCGCATCTGGAACTCCAAGAGTTGATTGAGCACTATCAAGATGAAGTGAGAGGTCTCGACGCGCCGTCTGCTTAGCATGATCTCTTCGGATAAATACGGTTTTTTGGTCCTGAGTGCCATTTTCGACAAACCCGAGAAGAACCGCAAACCTTCGGATGATGCGTCGTTCCTGGGGATTCCGCACAGTCATCGAAAGATGGCAGTGCTCAAAGGTAACATCGTCGCCATCGAGAATGCCAAGCCGGAATGTAGAGCCAATCGGATGCAGTAACAAGGTTTCCCAAATTCTCGGGAATATTTCGCAATACCTGCGCTCTCCGTTTCGTATATCACCAGCAGGCAGGTTTTCAACAATTGGAACGTGTTGCTGTCGTTGGTGTTGGAGTTGCGCCCAGTTGTTCCTATCACGTCCAAAATGATGGAAGAAATGATTCATTTCCGGACCTTCCTCAATGGGACCGTCTTTCAACGATTTATGCCACAGTTCAATGAACTGCGGGTGCGGCATGGTAGAATTTGCAGCCACTGCGTGCTCGACAAGAACATTGCAACGGGAGTTATGACTCGGACCGTCGTATTCACGTTGCCATCGTCGTCGATTGAAGTCTATGTTCCTACGGAACAAGTGCATCATGTTGTGTTGTTGTCCCAATTCTCCTTCTGACTGATCTCGCGGTAACCATCGTATACTGCTCGCATGCTGATTCATGACCTGTTCGAATTCTTTAACCGTAGAATCATGAAGATAGGGGAGGTGTTTATCTGTCAAAGGCACAGGAAAGCCAAGCGGGGGCCTTGAGGCAATATGTTCTCTCAAACTATCTATTTCACCAGAAGTCTTGACATCATCCACCAGTGACAAAATTACAGACACGATCGTATCTCCTAGAGGTACGGTGGAATGAAATGAACCATCGTGAATACAAATTGGCGTTGTCCTTCTTGGTTCTAAGGAATCAATCGCTCGAATAACAAACGGCGCCCCATGGGCCCCTTTACCGACTTTGACTTCGTAAAAATGACCCATCCGGCCGATGACCAACATGCACTCATCATGGACAAAAACCCTATCTGGATTGCTGTCAATAACTTCGCGAAGAAACTGAATTGAGCGGCGCAGAGGAGCCGGTATCTGGTAGGAGTCATGTTTTGAATCGGTCCAATTATGCTGTAAAGCATACAGCAGATTGGAAGCTGAGGACTTGATAGGTGAGTATGCAAGTGAAAGAAGATAGGCCCAAACTGCGGGTTCGTCTGGAACTGAAGTTTTACGCGATGCGTTGTTTTTCGACCGTACGACGAACTTGAGTTTTCCACCAATGATTTTGAACGGAAGGGTTCGAGGAGTAGTGAACTGTTTGGGTTCATTGTAGGCCAACCATCGCCTGGTCCAAGGATAGGTAGTGAGTTCCTCTAATCCCGTAGGATAATGGGTAAATGCCTCTTTCAAATGGTTCTCAAACTTCGCCCCAATTGGTGTTGACAACCTCTGACGAACATCTCGAGACCAGACGCCCAATGAATTCATTACCGAATGCTTTGGTGGTTCAAGTTCCTCTTCAGCCATCCACTCCACCCATGAAAGCATAGCAGACGCTGTCGGCTTATCCAAAGATTCACTGATTCGATGAGGGCCAATTAGGCGGCGTGGTAACCGGCGGATTTGGAGGGTGTCAATGGCATCAATTCTCATCGATGCGATTGCAGTCAGCAATTTCGACATGTTCCATCCACAGCGGTGTTTTTTAGAAGAAAGTAGAGTGAGTACCGACACCATTGGAACCGTTGCGAATGTGACTCTGCCGTTGATGTACATTTGGTCTGCGACAAACGAGATGTGTACGCCATCGAAGAGATGGAAGCCACAATGCAATTGATTTCGTTGTTTTTTGTCCAACCGCACACCGTCAGAAATTCGCTGGATGATGGTTTTCATCGCCGCATCATCGCAAGGAGATGCCAGCACTGGATCCATCGATGCGTCCTGTAACCTTGCCCAGCAAACATCTTCAGTTTGAGACACATTCTGCATTAGATTGCGCCAACGTTGTCTTGCCGTGCAACTTCCACCACCAATCAATTCCAGTGCTTCAGCATGTTCATTCTCGTAGATCTCATACGACCACCTCTTTGCTGTTTTAGAGACGATAAGTGATTCACACAACGGACACGGCGTTGTTGGAGACGGATGCTCGCAAACAGAGCAAAAGGACGTGCGTAATTGCCCAACCATAGCAAGTAGATTATCGAGAGTATTTAATTCTCCATCGATGAGAAAGCCTCAATGATACGCTCGACATCCTCATCCGTAACATGAAGATGGACGACAATGCGACACACATTCGGCTTCACGTCCAAGACATCGATATTCAGTTGTCGGAGGCCTTCCATGACCTCAAGCGCTGGCATCTGAGATTCAAAGTACACCATGTTGGTCTCTACTGTATCCATCTTAACTTCAAAACCCTTGAGTCCGTTGATGGCTTTAGCAAGCACTTGAGTGCGCCGGTGATCATCAGACAAACGGTCCACGTGATGTTCAAGCGCATGCAAACATGCGGCCGCAAGAATACCTGACTGGCGCATACCTCCGCCGAACATCTTTCGCCAGCGATGGGCGCGAGCAATGAAAGAATGAGTGCCAACAAGAACAGAGCCCACTGGTGCACCAAGGCCTTTGGAGAAGCAAATTGAAACCGAATCGTAATCACGTAACATGCGGTCAAGAGGAGTAGATGTCGCAACAACAGCATTGAAAATACGAGCGCCATCCATGTGAATTGCGCAGTTGTTTGCCTTGGCTACTGCAGCAATATCGTCCAAGGTGTCCTGTTGATAGCATGCACCGCCACCTCTGTTGGAAGTGTTTTCGACGCACACCAATGTCCCGTCTGGAAAATGTGAAAGCGAGCCGGCTTGTTTTCGTATTGCGAGTTGGACATCTTCAGCTCGCATCAAACCGCCATGAACGTCTACAAGTGCGATCGAAGCACCGCATAGAGCGGCGTATCCACCACCTTCATAGATGTAGATATGGCTGTTCTTAGCAGTAATAATTTCGTCGCCTGGACTGGTATGGGCTCTGAGGGCAATTGCGTTTGACATGGTCCCTGATGGCACAAACAAACCGGCTTCTTTACCGCACATTTGAGCCATCTTTTGTTCCAGTAACGACACCGTAGGGTCATCACCAAGCACATCGTCACCAACGACAGCAACGTTCATTGCTTCACGCATGTATGGAGTTGGTTGAGTAACGGTATCTGAACGAAGATCGATTCGGTCGGAATTGTAGTCACGCATAGCCATCGCAAGGCGCCACTCCTCAAGAAGGCAATGGAGTTGTTCAGAGGAGTTTCAATTCACCCGTAATGGCTTGCAATCGCTCTTCTGTATCTGGCCCCAAGGCGAGTACTGTGAGTGAACCGCTCGGGATTTGAGTATGACCTGCGTCATGGACAAGTGTCGTCATGATCCCCGCTTCTTTAGCTCGTTTTTCAAGCACCAAGAGGTGTTCTGCATCCGCTCCTTTCAAGCAGACTTTCTTTTGTCCGGTTGCGAGCCACTGCTCGAGGTAAAGGGGTTTGATTGAGCCGGCATTCATTGTAGCCATCACTGCGCCATGTCCGACTTGAGCAGCTATTTTCCCCTTACCCATCTTCAATCCGTGATTAACCACACACACCATCTTACACGGTCCTTGCGGGTTTTGCCCACTTGGAGAAGGAGCAGTGAGTCGATGCAAGAAAGAACGTAAACCCATTTCATCACCTAATACGGTTTCAAGTCCGATACAAGAGCATCAATGGAGCGTCGAGGTGCGGGGCCAATCCCGAGCACCGTAATCGTCCCCGGTGGAACTTCAGTGTGGCCTGCGTCTTTGACAAGCGTCGTCACCAGACCTGCCGCTTGTGCCTGTCCAGCAAGCCGTTGTAGCGTTTCAAGATCGTCTGCTCGTAGACAAATTTTCCTTGCCCCACCGTTCATCCATCGCTCAACAAGTCGCGCATGCGACTTACGAGCATTCAACGTACACGTTACAGCAGCGTGCGAGCATTGGACTGCAAGTTTGCCTGCTGACATCTTGAGGTCTTTACGAGCAATGAGTACCATTGATGGATGCTCAGCCGTCGATACCATGGCCATTCACCACCGCAAACTCGATTTCCTCGAGCGATGGTTGCTCTTCAAGAAGATTGCAGAACCAACTTCCCATCCAGACAACAAAGGCAAAATTACCTGCCATATGGAGGAGGTCAAACGGTACGCCATGAAGGAGGTAGGTCATAAATTCAACAAATCCGATTGTACCGTCAAGTATGGAGAAAGAGACGATGATGTCAAACCATACCGCCGCAGCAAGAGAAGCGAAAATTGCTCTGCGTAGATTCAGTCCTGAAGGAGTAACCAGTGAAAGCTGCGAGCCGGCGACGGCGATGCTGGCCCAACCGGCTGCTTGGAATACGGTCCACCATCCATCGCCCATGAAAAAATTCGAAATCATTGCGACAAGGACAGCAAATGCTGCCCCACGCCGTGCCCCAAGTTGAGCGCCAACAAGTAAGGCGGCTACCGTTACAGGTTGGATATTTGGTAACGGTTGCATGACGACTCGAATCAAAGAAACCGACAAAACGAGCGCTGCCAAGAAGAGTGTGTCCCTAATTGGACGCTTCGTTGGCTTTGCCAAAAGCCAAAAGGCAACTCCCAGTAACGCGGCATCCAAAACCAAACTTGCGAATGGAGAAAGTGTGGGGCCGTGAACTCCCATTGCTTGGAACATAAATCAACCCAAGAGGATGAATGATTTGAGGCTTACCTAAGTTATACTGGAGTCCATCGGACTATTGAGGTTGATTCAATCTCCACATTATCAACAGAAACTCGTCCTTTGGAGCCGTCAACAAAGTACTCCCATCCATCACCTTGCACGCCATTAATAGAAGATATGTAAATGCCAATACTCGTTTCTTCAACTGTAAATGAATAACCTCTCTCTTCTGCAGCGGCTTTGGTCAAGGTGTATACACTATCGTGACCCATCAACCCACCAACTGCAACTTCTTCTCCATCGAATTCGAAAATGACGATTTGGGTGCCAAGCCAAGATTCGGGCCAATCATCATTCCAATCCTCTGTTGTTGAAGCAGGAAGATTTTGATCAACGGCCTCGGACCAAAGTTGCGATAAGTTCGGAGCCATAAGAAGCAAAACCAAAACAGTGAGAAGACTCGAAGACCGTAAAAAGAGGTCTCGATTTCCACTAAGAATGAAAATTGCTGAAGAACCGAGAAGCACGTAGGCTGTAAAAATGATGCCTTGTGTCGCCCAGTCAAAGTTCTCTGAACGTTCAGTTTCCTCGGCCTTAGCCAATTGATACAGATGAAGAACAGACTGATCGTTACCAAATGCGGTATAATTCACTCCATTTGAGACGAACCACAGTGGGGCGGCCGTTCCGTAACCGTAGATACCTACATCGATAAATTCGAACGTCAAGTTTTGCCCGTCTTCAAAGATAAACGAGCCCCAGTTAGAGTCAGGAGTATTGGATGGAGCGATGATTTGACCATCAATATGCCAACCGATTTCACCGTTCGTGTGAAACGGTATTTGGCTTTCAACTGAACATGTATCGTTGCATTTCAGAACCCTTAGATTCTGTGAATCTGCTACCACCGCATATTGTCCTTGGAGCGAGGGTACAGCTGGCGAAGGGCCTGCGAGAAATTGTTGCCGTTGTTGACCGCTTTCAGGGTCGAGAATGAAAACTGTACTGTCCATCGGAGATTGGACATGGACAAGCAGACCTGCGGAAGTAAGGAGTGGAGCGTGACGTATTTTTCCTTGGAAACTAGCCAAAGCCGTCGCATTACCGGCTGGATGAACATGCCATAGCGTACCGAGTTCATCTCCAGAATAGATGGAGTCGCCATAGACACTCACGCCGTTTCTCCAACCAAGACCTGTTTCAACCCACCAATCTTGCGAACCGTCTGCAAGGCAAAATTGTCCAATGCCTCGACGTGTCGGATAGATGACGTGGTCTTGCGATACGCTTGCAGCACCGGTAATGCCCCAACCTGCAACTTCAGTTTGAGCAGTCCAGTATACGCTACCGTTGCTCGGATGTAAAGCGTCGATGGTCCCATCGGTCCAGCCTACCAAAAGAAGATCCGGCCAGACGCCACATGCACCCTCGCCGGACTCCACCGCCAATAGCGGCGACATGTCGTTGCTCTTGGAATTAAGATTGGAATGTTCCCACGCCAAAGTCCCATCAAGTTCCAAAGCAGTCACCGAAGGTTCTGAGTGTCCAGAGGTGCGGACGATAATTTTCTCATCGGCAAAAATCGGCGAAGTAGAGATATACCCTGCCCCGAAATCATACTCCCAAGCCTGTGAGTTTTCTTGGTTCCAAGACGACTTTGTCTCGTCGGATGAAACAAGCGGTAACAGCATGAGGCTGAACAACAGAAACGCCATCAAGCGCTGAAACATGGTAATTACTCCGAGAGGTTTTGAATCGCTTGGCGTAGAAGAGCACTGACGACTTTACCATCAGCTGCCCCCACTGCTTGCATAACCACGCCCATAAGAGGGCCCATGGCGCCCATTCCACGTTCTTTGACAAAGTCTGCTCGCTCAGCTACAATGCCTTCGATAATAGCACCGAGGTCTCCCACGTCAGCTGGTTTGAAGCCATTTGCTTCAGCGAAGTCAGCAATTTCCTGACTGCTTGGTGAAGCACCAACAAAGTGCTCGATGATGTCGTTCATTGATTCCCGTGTAAGGAGCCCCTCTTCTTTGACTGCTAATACTTTAGCACACAACACGGGGTCTGCAGTATCGTTCTCTAAAACTACGCTCGCCCAACCCTTGTGGGGTAAACCGTTGATGTTGTCGACAAAAATGTCGTCCAATTCACGTGCGAGCAGTTGGCTTGCTTGGTCACCTGAAACTTCAAACTTAGATAATCGATCACTACGCTCATCGTCGGTCATCGGTAAGGTATTGAGAATTTCTTGCCAACGTTCATCGGTTAGCGGGAAGACTGGTACATCGGTCTCTGGATACATACGAGCCCCCCCTGGTAATGGACGCATTGGGGAGGTTGTACCGTCTTCAGGTGCACCCTTTTTGACAACAACATTTCGTACTTCCTGTGCCGTTCTGTGCCATGCTTTTCGAGCCCGAACCAAGACGCTCTCGAGTGCAAGTTCAGCTTGCCACTGTGGAGCAAGGCAGAGAATGAAACCGTCTGCAGGAGAAAGAGAGAGGTGTTTGCGAACCAAATCGACATGTTCCACTTCAATTCCATACGCTGGTAGTTCATCCGAGTGAAAAACCCCTTTGACACCGGCAAGTTTTGCAGCGCCCGCTAATTCTCGACCAAGTCTTGGCATCTGGGCACCTTCTTTATCCAACGTCTTGGAACCGATTTTTCCTGCAAGGCCCGCAAGAGGTAAAGCAAGCATGGTGAATCCTTTGGCTAGACCAGTCTTGACCATTTTTGAATCGCATGAAGTAAAGCACTCGCTGGTATCTTCCAAAACAAGAGGGAGATGTGCAGCAACGGCATTGGCAACATCCGCTTCGACCGCTGAATCATCGCTTCGTCGGTCTGGAGGGAGTGCAGGCAAGGACAAATCACCGCGCAACTGGTTAGCAAGTCTGTAGAAATGAAGTTGGCGAGCCATTTCGAGGCGAATGATTCGCGGTATCCATGAAAGGTCTTGACAGCCTTTGATTTCAACACGGTCACCGCATGCCAAAGAAACGTTCAGGTCTTGACGAATACTGCCAAGTCCTCGACGAACTCTGCGCGTCTGTCGAAGACAGCGTCCGAGTGCCATCGATGTTTCCTTTGCGTGCTCTGGAGACACGACATCGGGGGATGTAGCAATTTCAATCAAAGGTAAGCCAAGTCGGTCAAGATTGTAGATGACTTGTTCTCCATTTGAGGTCGACAACGTGTCGAGTTTTCGAGCACTGTCTTCTTCTAAGCACAAGACATCGACGCCTACAGGGCCTGTTTCAGTTTCAAGAACTCCGTCGACCGAAATAAGCGAGGTTCTTTGAAACCCACTCGTATTTGAGCCATCGACGACGGTCTTACGCATCGTTTGAAGCAATGAAACCGGTTTCGCTTCAAGCAAGGCCGAGACCGTGAGAGCGATTTCAACAGCATCCTTGTCGTGTGGAAGGGGCGGCTGTTCATCCAACTCGATTAATCCGGAATTAGGCGATTGGACGTAAACGAATGAACGGTTACGGCGGGATTCAAAACGAGCTGCAATATCGATTGCGCCACCTTCGCCACGAGCTGCTCTCAAACGTCGTTGATAGCGAGCCCATTGCTCTGGAACCGTGTCAATCGTGACATCGTAGAGTGCGCCTGGTTGGCGGGAATGGAGTTTGCCAGTAGCAAGTTGTTGGTGGACTTCAATGCCGCACATGAAGCCTAATTGCACCGGATCAAGCGCTTCGGCGTCATCGACATCACCGATTGGTTCGGTGCGGATAGGGTCGGCCATATTCTTGCGGAGCAGTTCATCCTTCAAGACTACAACCCTTCAATTTGACACGAAGTATCTGTTCGATATCTCAGTCAACTCGAGTTCGGCCTACACATGCTGTGGCACAGAGTATGCCTAACAAGGTAAGAGCGACACTTAGGCTTGGTAGAGAGTCTGCGTCGGGTTCAATTGGCTCGGGCTCGACTTCTGGGTTTCCATCGCATGGAATCCAGTGGCCGTCAATTCCCGGCTCTCCTGCTCCGGTAATTCCACCGGCTTCCGACAGATAGAGCGCTCCTGAACCTGCAGGCCATTCGACAACATAGTTGCCAGAATAGAAAGAGATTGTATCATCCCATACTGGCTGTCCATTTGCAACCCATGTCGTCTTACAAGGGCAAGAATACGGCGTCCAGAATTCATAGTCTTGGTCATCGCCAGGGGCAGTTGAGACCATACCATTTGTATCAACTTGAGTCACTTGGTAATACATACCTGAGTTCACTGGATATTCGTAAATATCACCAACTGAAACCATAGTTGTACTGTTCCAAACGCCTGATGTAGTTATTCCTTCACAAGGCCCCGGATTTGCGCCGTTTCCATTGCAAAGGACCCAGTGTGTGTCAACACCTGGCTCTCCTCCACCGATGGAAACGCCGCCTGATTCAAGTGGAATATACAAGTTACCAGAACCTGCAGGATGTTCGACAACATAGTTTCCTGGGTAAGCAGTATTTGCAACCCATGCAGGTTCCCCATTTGCCGCCCAAGTTTCCTTACATGGACAGTCGATTGGTGACCAAACGTCCATATCGATATCTGGGGCACTTACGCTCCAGAATGGACCGCCAGCATTGACTTGGTAATAGATACCTGAATCAAGAGGGTATTCGTAGATTTCACCGGATGTGACGTTCATCGAAGAGTCCCAAACGCCAACTACAGTTAGACCAGCACAAGGATTTCCTGAGGCCGAGGGTTCTTCTCCATCGCAAAGGACCCAGTGTGTATCAACGCCTGGCTCTCCCCCACCTATGGAAACGCCGCCTGATTCAAGTGGAACATACAAATTACCTGAACCTGCAGGATGTTCAACAACATAGTTTCCTTGATAGACGGTGTTTGCAACCCATGCAGGTTGCCCATTTGCTACCCAAGTTTCCTTACATGGACAGTCAATTGGCGACCATACATCCATATCGATGTCTGGTGCACTGACGCTCCAGAAAGGACTTCCGGCATTGACTTGGTAATAGGATCCCGAATTAACAGGATATTCGTAAATTTCACCGGACGTGACGTTTGTTGAGGAGTCCCAAACGCCTACAATATTGAGACCTGCGCATGGAGTTCCATTTGCCGGTTCATCTGACTCGCTGCAGAGTATCCAATGGATATCAATTCCAGGTTCGCCTCCATTGGAGGAGATTCCTGTTGCGTCTAATGTGACATAAAGATGTCCAGAACCTGCTGGCCATTCAACAACATCGCTTCCAGAGTAGGATGTATTTGCTGCCCAGACCGGTTCTCCGTTGTTCATCCAAGTTTCTTCACACGGACAGTCTACAGGAGCCCAGACATCTAAATCAATAAGAGGAGAGGAAACCTCTTGATCGAGATATCCTTGAATTACAACTTCGTAATAGTTTCCTGAATTTGCAGGATACTGGTATACTTCACCACTTGAAACTCTCGAGAAGTTATCCCATACGCCCATCGAGTTTGCTGCTCCACAAGGACCGCCTGCGGGTTGTTCACCGCCACAAACTTCCCATTGGTTACCGTCAGCAAACGGCTGGTCAGGGGTTACACCTGTGGTAGTTTGGCTAACAATCGCCATCCAAATATCGCCTGTGCCTGCTGGATACTCGACCAGAGCGCCAACGGTGTAAACTGTGTTTGAATCCCATACTGGATTCGAGGCTGCTTCCCAAATGTCATCACAACTACAGCTGTCTTTCGACCATGATTGGAAGTCAGTACCTGGAGCGCCGACCGTTTGGTTGGAAAATCCTGTGGCTACTGCATGGAAGACTCCGGAACCCTCTGGGAATTCGTAAATCTCCCCTGTTGTAACTAGAGTTGAATTCATCCAAGGCATACCTCCGTAGCCATTCATATCTTCACAAAGAATACCGGTTAGTTGTTGTCCATCACAACTTCTCCATAGATAGTCATCAGGGCCACCTGGTTCAACTCCGACACCATGATCGTAGGAGATGTAAAGGTTATTCGAACCTGCAGGCCATTCAACGACTGCCTGTTGAAGATAGTCAATTGTCGAATCCCACACAGGTTGTCCACTGTCATGCCAGATGTCTTTACAATCACAAAAATCTTCTTTCCATGCGTCTAAATCGACACCTGGTGTTCCAACTGTTTGATTACTGATGAATGGAGCAACCATGTAAAAATCTCCCGAGTTTGCAGGGTATTCGTAAATTTCTCCTTCGGTGACCAACACCGCCGAAGACCACACGCCGACGTTTTGCATTCCAACCAATTCATCACATGGTGAAGAGTCTTCATCTGTGCACTGAACCCAAAGGTCATTGCCTACAACTGGTTCATCTCCAGCCATGGTTCCAGCGTCCTGTGCAATCCAAGCACTACCGTTGTGAAGGACGATTTGCCATTCACCGTAATTCACGGTGGCATCCCAAGTGATGCCACTAAATTCGGCGATTTCATCACATGTGCAAGGGCCTTCCCAGTGATCTTCTTCCAACGAACTTTGACCAGAGTCGCCGGTTTGGGTTTGATAAAATTCACCAGAATTAGCAGGCCACTCGACAATGGAATATGCTGTATAGTTGCTACCATTATTCCAAACTGGACCGCCGAAGCCGTCTGCCGGGTTATTCCAGTTTGTTAAAACACAAGTTGACTCTTCTGTAGTATTTCCATTCATCCCAGAACTTTGTCGTCCTGCAAAGTCCACTTCTTGCTCATTGTTCTCTTCAAAGTCATTGTTCTTTTCTTCAAATGTATCAATTCCTGAAAGAGAGACTTGTAAAGCAAGTAAAGCCACAATCATCCAACATACCGTATTCCGCATGGTTCTTACTCGCTATGCGGGTATATATTGTTATTCACTGCACTCAGGTATTTGGTGCGGAATCGATGATACTGCGGGAATAAGACGGGCTTTCGTAAGATGAATGATCAAACACTCCAATTACACATCTCATCAACGAGTATCTTTTCGTTATTCTACTCGAAAAGATTACGCAATTTGGAGCGTATCGTAACCTGATGGTCGAAGCATGCGTCCATGCTGGCATAATTTTTCAATAACGTCTTCCGCTGTTGCTCGGTCGATATCGTACCGCTCTGCTTCATTAAACACATCAAGCAATTGTGCAACACCCCCGTTGTTGGCTGAAAGCGAAGCAACGATCTCCATAATTGCCTTCTCGCGGTTTCGGGTTTTGCCCTTCTTTCCAGTGACCATTGTGGTTTCATCAAAATTGCCACCCATAAGGTCCTCTCTCCAGAGTCGAGTCATTCGAACAGCCCTTTCAGCGTCTTCAAGGGTGGCAACTTGGGACAAACGGATACGAGCACTGGCTTCTGCTAATCTAGCAAGAGCCTCGAGAGAACGCGCAGTGATGGCCACACTGTCATTTGAGTCTCCCGTTTGTTTACGAGTTTCAACGTAAAAGTTGACGATTATATCACGTGCTGCTTGTTCCAAATGTGGATGAACAGTACGCTTTGAGTATGCTATGTATTTGCGGATGAGGTCGCGTGAGAGCACTTCGCCATGTTCTGATTTTTCAACGCCCGAAAGTGAGGTCGATTTCGTAGGATCCGGCGCGCTGCCTTCACTCACGAGTAATTCGCTGACGCCTTGCAAACGATTACTGATGATGTGTTGAGCGATTTTCGCATCCTTTTCGACTTCAGGGTCATCGGTCAAGAGCCAAATAATATCAAACCGGGAAACAAGCGGTGGTGCAAGATTGATTTGAGCGGTGAAAGGAACTTCTGATACCGGCTCAAAACGGCCGTTCTTCGGATTAGCTGCAGCCAAAACTGCACATCGAGTTCTCAAACTCGCATTGATTCCTGCTTTCGAAATCGAGATTTTCTGTTGCTCCATCGCTTCGTGCATACTGGAACGGTCGCCTTCATTCATTTTGTCGAATTCGTCAATAGCGGCTAGTCCAAGGTCTGCCAAAACCAATGCTCCTGCCTCAAGCGTCCAGCGCCCATCTGCTGCTGCATCTTGAACCGCTGCTGCAGTCAATCCCGCCGCTGATGCAGATTGTCCAGAAGTAAATCGGCCACGAGGAGAAATGGTTGACATATAACTCAAGAGTTGAGATTTTGCAACACCGGGATCGCCCATCAGTAAAATATGGATGTCGCCTCTGTTGCGCGTACCATCGGAATTGAGCCTTGCTACACCTCCAAACAATTGCAACATCAGTGATTGCTTGACGGGATTCATGCCGAAAATCGAAGGAGCGATGCTTTTGGTAAACAGTTCGTAAATATCTGGACGTCTTGCCAATTCTTTAATTTCCAATTCTTCATCTTCAGTAATGACAATTTCTTCAAGCGGAATGTTCTGTCTTTCAAGAGAATGAATGCGCAAGAAAATATCGAAAACTGGAGTGTCCTTTCCGCCCTTTCTCTGCGAACGTATGAACAATACGCCGTTACCTTTCACTCGATCTCCAGGATTAAGTTTGCCAGCCAAATCATGTTCAGCAATACAGATAATGCGTTCCGGCTGAATTCCGCCCTTCATCTGTTCGGGCAATTCTTGCAATTCGATGAATTGTGAATTAATGAGGATCGAATCTTTCTGATTGAGTTCAAATCGGGTTTGACGCTTGGCTCGACCGCAGCCTCCATCCAATTGTTGGCATTCTATTGGTTCGATCAATTCTTGCTCATTGGGTTGGTTGACAACCATCGAATGACCGCAAGCGACGCACTCAAATGTTGCCGCATAAATACGTGGGCGTACACCTGAAATTTTAGTTGTAACAGCATCGATAGCCAACATCATTCCTATGTCATCTGCACGCAATTGAGAAACGGTTCGGACTTGGTCCACGGGTAGGTGGGCAATTCGGACGAAAGGATACATCGTCGTATGGCCGGCATCCATGAGGAACTGGCGAAGCGCTTGATTGGATGCATGGAAATGAAGCTCAGGGTGCTGAACAATATCATGTGCAAACTCGTGGTCAAATCCTTCGATAACACGGTAAGAGACTTCCAAAGATTGTTCGTCTGGCCACATCTGTGCGAGGTTGTGAACCGATTCAGCAAAGTGGTCTTGTATCAGGGATGTCCAACGCGCTGGTAGGTCGAATTCTTGGAGCATTTTAGTCACCTTTGGAACGCGGGAGAGGCTCCCGACTTCGGAAACAAATTGGCAACGGTATTTAGCCGTGTCCGAACAAAAAACCCACCCCCTCGCTTCCACTGGAGAAACGTAGCCTTGACAGCCTACGATTTAGCAAATAATCGGTGTCCACTGCCAAACGGCCGTAACCGCAGGAAAGATGAGGAAGGAGGCTTTCGGTTACACCATGCCGAAGCACGCTTTTGCTCCAGTCTTAGGTCAATTTCGACGATGGACTCTTGACTCGACACTTCTTGAAAATCGACTGGGTGACCCAACTGAGAGGGAAATACTTACCCACATCAGCCCCGAAGGCGTGGCCCTTCTTTCTGAGGGACAAACGCTACCTGTGCTGATTTATCTCGCTCCTTTTACCTCTTCAGGCTCAGCACGGGCTGGATGGAAGGCGTTCGCTGAAACCTTACCACAGCGACATGAACGGTTGGTGAAATCAGGTGAAATGAAGCCCGCCATTCTTGTTATGCCGGATACCTTTACCACCCTTGGAGGCAATCAATTTGTTGATTCACCTGTTCTAGGCAAATGGTCAACATGGCTTGCAGAGGCGCTGAAACCCGCAATCGAGGAACGGTATGCGACGAATGGAAAGTTCGGTCTTGTTGGGAAATCTTCTGGAGGATATGGAGCAGTTGTAAATGCCATGCTGCAACCAAATGTCTGGGATGGTGTAGCATGCCACTCAGGAGATATGGGATTTGAGACCATGTTCAAGCCAACGTTCGCTGAAACACTTACGCATGTCACAAAATATGGAGGTGCTGCTGGTTATGTTGCCCACATTCAAAACGCTGAACGGCTTTCCGGACCTGACTTTCACACGTTGATGATATGCGCTATGGCTGCATCCTATGACCCTCGCGATGCAACCAGCGACAACCCACTCGGCATCGTACTCCCAGTCAACACTGAAACCGCAGATATTCTTCCCGAGGCTTGGAATAAATGGCTCAATTTTGACCCTGTGCAAATGGTAAGCACCCATCATGGGCATCTTGCAAAACTGGAGGCTTTTTTCATCGATTGTGGAGGCCAAGATCAATACCATATCCAATACGGCAGCAGAAAATTTGTTGAGCTCCTCAACTCTTTTGAAATTGAACACACATGGGAAGAGTTCGCAGGTACGCATTCTGGCATCGATCATCGACTCGACCTCAGTTTTGCTTTCCTCAGTCAAAAACTGGCATGAAAAAGCAGTATTTGGAGGCGGTGAGTTCATCATGCGCCTTCCATTGAAAGCGGCATGGCCGAACCTATGGACTATGCAAGTGCAGGTGTCGATATAGACCTTGAAGGCTCAGCAGTTGCTTCTCTTATCGCATCACTGAGCGCGTCAAGTAGACCTGCAGGAACGCCAGGCGCTCCAGTTGATTTGCCGGGTGGATTTGGCGGGTTAATCGAGTTCGGCGATTCGTTACTGGCACTTGCCACCGACGGTGTTGGAAGCAAATTACAAATTGCTTCTGCTTTGAAGCAGTGGGGTGGTGTCGGAATTGATTGCATGGCCATGAACGTCAATGATTTGTTGTGCGTTGGTGCCGAGCCAATCGCTTTTGTTGATTACGTCGCTGTCCCAAAACCAGACCCAGAAACCCACGCTGCATTGGGTGCTTCCCTTGCCGAAGCCTGCCGACTTGCACGGGTCACGCTTGCCGGAGGCGAGACGGCATCTCTTCCCGGTATTGTCACTGAACTCGACCTTTCTGGAACCGCACTTGGCTATGTCAAGAAAGGCAACGCCATCACTGGAGAGCATTTGGAAGCTGGAGATGTTTTGATCGGTCTTCCTTCGTCTGGAATCCACTCAAACGGTTACTCCTTAGTTCGCCGCGTCATGGAGCACACGGGCCATGAGTACACCGATGATGCGCCGTTCAATGTGGCAAGCGTCGGACGCAGCGTTATGCATTTTGACGGCCATGATGATGCACAATTCACTCTTGGAGAAGTATTCCTTAACCCTACTCGCATCTATTGTGACCCAATTGTCGACCTACTCAAGCATGCAGAAACGGACGATGCTGCGTTCGCTCTGTCCGATATTCGCGCCATCTGCCACGTCACCGGCGGTGGGCTGTCCAACCTCTTGCGACTCCATGAGTCGCTCGGCTGGCACATTGATGCACCACTCCCCCCGCATCCAGAATTCAACTGGCTGCAAGAAGTCGGTGGCATTGAGACCCGTGAAATGTATCGAACGTTCAACATGGGCACTGGCATGATCATAGCCGTGTCAAGTGAACATGCTGAATCTATTGCTGCTTGGCTCGAAGAGCGGATGCTTGGCACTCGCATCATCGGTCAAGTCAACGACCAAGGTCACAAGGTCACTCACGCCCTTGAAGGCGTCGAGTTCTCGCATTACTGAGTAAACTCAGTTCACTCGGTTGACTCTTCAGCCGATTCTTCTTGAGGTGGAGCAGACTCGAATGCCTTTTCTTCCTCTTCGTCCGACATCATCATTTTGGCACCGAGGCCAAGACAAGCGATTGCACCAATCAAAAGAAGCGGTGCAAGGAAGTCGGTAGGAACGTCGAAGTTTGTCCAGTAAGTCAATGCTTTCTGGTTGGTCGTGACGCTCGATGCAAGTGTTTCAGCATCATCGTCTCCAATTTCCGAACTGGATTCAATCGAGAACACTGCTTGCAAGTTACTTGCATTAGGAGCAGTGTGTTGGTCGGTGATTGGGCGCATGTCCAGCCAGAAGGTCGATTCAGAAGAACCTGCGATGATGGCTCCACTCAGTTGCTCTGCTTGGAGAGATACTTCGCTACCGAAGTAGACAGGTAGAGCACCTGGCAATGCATCAAGCAAGGTATCCGTATCAAGGAGCTTAGCCTGAATTGGGCGTTCCAATGGATCGAGGGATGCTGAACAATCATCGACTGCAATGTCCTTCAAAGTCGAAGTTCCGTCACAGGTAATGGCAGCAGTTGCGTATCCTGAAAGGTCAACCATATCGCCAGAGCCCGTCAAGAATCCACCGGTTGTTCCTATTCGAGATTCTGCGGTAATGAGGCCGAGGGTGTTAACCGTCTTTGCAGGGTCCTTCCACGAGAAGAATGAACTTCCGTCAACGGCAAGCATCTCACCCTTATCGCAATCAGAGTTTTCTCCAGTGCAAATCATGTAATCCGTTCCAGTGTCACTGACAATTCCGCCAGAGCCGTAGTAGGTTGCGTTGGATTCAAGGCTGGTCCATCCAACGGTCATGTCCATTGGGTTTCCAGTTGCAAGGAAAGCAACCACAGGGTCGTGCCATCCGAGCAACCAGTTGTTGAACTCTTGAGTCAAGTAAGGTGTTGTTCCAAACGAATCAATGAGGAAGCCGGGTACGAAATCTGCAAAGATTGGTGAAGAAACAAAGAGGCTCATTGCTTCAGCGGTGTTTTCGTCCACTCCATACAAAAGACCAATCGTGCTTGCGTTCCATGTCATTGGTGCAGCAGGTTCCATGGTCATCAAGTTCACAGGCGGGGTCATACCGCTCAACTCACCGTACAAGAACAGAGTTGCTCCAGTCGAGGTTGTCAGACCAAGAGGGCCATAGAGCATGTTTCCTGCTTGAGCTTGTGTGATAGAAACTGGAGTTGCATCAGCGTGTCCTGGAATCATTCCAGAGCCCCATGCTCCGCCCATGTTGAGGGAGTTGGTGAGGTAAGGATCGCC